>JAEIGA010002361.1_pt1 | contig 30172 bp, 18 predicted proteins | sample 9270691 | NCBI WGS metagenome assembly JAEIGA01 (sample SAMN17057246, study PRJNA624740) | gut metagenome | biome: biome; isolation source: fecal sample | host: Bos grunniens | place: China: Xizang | collected 2019
GTCTTCGTGCAGCATATATTCTTCCTTGTATAATTGCTTGGCGAAGGTCGCTATTTCCCTGCTGATATCCCAACTCTTATTTTCTGAAATTTTGCCCTGTACATACTTTACCAGCATCTTCAGCAAACCTTCGTCACTCTTTGCACGTTGCAACAGACGCTCTACACCCTTTTCAATAGCCAGTTGCGAGTTGAGGTTAATCTTATATTCAGCCGTCAACCCCAGTTCCTGTGCCAACAATGCCAGCAACCATTGGAAGAAGGCATCGATGGTCATGATATTGAAGTTGTCGTAGTCGTGCAGCAGGTTGTTTAGTGCCCTTTTAGCAGCACTGCGTATCCTGTCCTCGTCGAAATCCCTGGGCAGGCGTTCCCTTACTGCTTTCAAAAAGTCGTCATCGGGGTCATTATCCTTTGCCAGTTTTTCCAAATTCTCCAGGATACGAGATTTCATCTCCTCTGTCGCCTTGTTGGTGAATGTCACTGCCAAGATGCGGCGATGCATATTCTCGCCACCCTCTAACAAGATGGCGATATATTCGGCTGCGATAGTAAAAGTTTTGCCAGATCCGGCAGAAGCATTGTATACAGTCAGTGGTGCGCTGTTCATGGTATTATTAAAAAAGTATGTGGATTTGTTGTAAATTTACTTAAAATTTTTGTAATACCCCATCTTTGAACAAATAATTTTTGATAATAATATAGCAGATGTCCACAAATCTTCCTTACATCAAAGATGTTGTACTCTTATTGTTGTAACCACGAATAAGCACTAATTTACACTAATGCCTTGCGGGGCATTTAAGACCGGATGGATATTAGTGAAGATTAACTTACGCGACCTTCGGTTCGTGTTCATTAGTGGTTCTAAATAAAACAAACGAGTTTTCGTGGACAACACCTATATTATTGCCTAATTTTTTTATCGAAAACTTCACAACGTTTTTCTAAAAAGTCTTGGCTGTCTAAATCCATATTTACAAACCAAGACCTTTTTTAAAAAAAGCTACGGCAAATTTGAAAAAGGTTAGACTTTTTTTGAAAAGACCTTTACTTTTTTTCACCAGGTCAAATCATCAAGTAGATCAAACCATTATTACCCCAATCTTCCTGTTATCCGTTTTTATCTTGGTGTGGAGGATTGGATATGTTGCTATTTTTATATCTTCCCAAATGCTAGAAAATATCGTTTGGCATTTTTTTTGAATTATTTTATTGCTTTTAATAATTTATTTTGTTTACCTTTGCGATGTCTTTCACTGACTCGTTTGTATCTGTTTAGGGGATTTTATGCTCCTGACATTTCGGATAAGTCCACGCCGAGCCTATAGTGGCGAGTGCTTCGATGGAAGTATTTGCTCCAGGCGGATGGGTGGGAATAGTGAGAGATATTACATAATGAAGGCGTTTACTACGCACTGTTTAAGACCCTCAGAAATCTGGAAAATTTCTCACAATTCAGTCTTGAACCTTGCAACGGTAGATGTCCCTGTGGGTATGATTATACATACTCCTATGGATAGCCACGATTGTATCCTTTCATGGGATATGGTCTTTGGTGTGTCCGTAGGATGCTTATATCATATCGGCGTGGGCTCTGACGTTGTCTGTTCAACTGAATTGGGCATTTCCAGAGCCTCAGAGGGTGGAACGGACAACAAAGGTTCCACGCTTTTTTTATGTACTTAGGTCATCGTGAATCATGCATTTCCTTTTGACAAGTATATTTATGTTTAGAATTTAACTTCGGTTATCAATCAGGTCTATTAAATAAAATATTAACCATAAACAATCGCATTATGAAAAAGGCTTTATTATGTATAGCTTCAGCTATGATGTTGCTGGCTATGCCAACCTATGCACAGTCCAATAATAATGTGGACGAGGTTGTGAAAATCGAACGTCATGCCGCACGAGATTATCGCGTGGGCGAAATGATTGTGAAGTTCAAAGCAACAAGTCCCGTACGCGTCAAGGCGATAGGCAAGAAGTTGACTTCAGGCGTGAGCCAAGTCGATCGTGTATTTGAAGAACTGGGCGTCACTGCTGGCGAACAATTGATGCCACTGACTGGTGCCCATACGGCAAACCGTGCCAAAGCGCTCAAATCTGTCACAGGTCAGATTATCCCTGATGCTGATATGACTCTATTGTATCGCTTGCAGTTCGATCCCAAACAAGTAGACGTCTATCAAGCCATAGAGAAGGTAAAAACTTTGCCAGAAGTAGAGTATGCTGAACCCAACTATGTGGTGTATGCCCTCTCTGCGGACGAGGGTTCTGAACTGTACGATACGACAGACGAGGTAGCATCATACACCTCTGAACCCCTCTTCCCTCAACAATGGGGCACAGTCGCTATGGGTTTACCTCAACTTTGGGCATATCCCAAGATTACAAACAAACGCCCTGTTATCGCCATTCTTGATACCGGTGTGGACATCACGCACCCCGACCTGAAGGATAATATCTGGAAAAACTTTATGGAAATAGACGGTAGCGAAGGCGAGGACGACGACAACAATGGTTTTGCTGACGACCTATATGGTTACGATTTTGTGAACAATACAGGCCGTTTGGGCGACTGGAACGGACACGGCACCCATTGTGCCGGCATTGCAGCTGCGGTGGGCAACAACGGCATCGGAGTGGCTGGTGCCAATCCCGACGCACTCATTATGCCCATCACTGTGATGCAGAGTGACGGTACGGGCGACGTAGCTACTATCATTAAGGGTATTGACTATGCCGCAGCCAATGGTGCTGATGTGATTAGCATGAGTATCGGTGGTTATGGCTATTCGTTGGCAGAGGAACAAGCATTGGCTAAGGCATATAGCAAAGCCGTATTAGTGGCAGCGGCAGGTAATGACAATAAGTGTATTTATGCGCACGATTGTCCTGTGAACAGAAAGAATGCCATGCAAAATGGTCCCATGTACCCCGCTGCCTTTACTTTCGTATTGGGTGTGGAAGCCAGTACCCAGGATGGCGGCTTGGCTCCATTTAGCAACTTCGACGAAGACGGTCCCGTGTTCTCTCAGTACAACGAGGAACAACTCTACAACTACGAGCTCCGTGCCCCTGGCGCACAGATTATGAGTACTTTCCCTGGTGGTAAATACAAGGCACTCAATGGTACATCAATGGCTTGCCCAATGGTGGCAGGTGGTATTTCACGACTGTTACAAATGAAGGAGTATGGCAATTGGGAAATGCTCTTCGGTGACCTCATTCACTCTCGCAAGACACATGCCCATCAATTGGTAGATTTCGAAACTGTGTACAATATTACAGACGCAGACCGTAAACCCTCACTCGGCTTGGTGACCTATACTTTGGATGATGCAGAAGGAGGGGATGGTGACGGCAAACCTGATGCAGGCGAAACCCTCAAATTTTATCCCACATTGCGCAACGAATGGGGACAGGCGAAGAACATCCGCTTCTCCCTGGAGTTGGCGGAAACTGAAGACCCCACGATTGTGGAAATCCTGGATGCGCAAATTGATTTTGGAAAGGAACTGAGCAGTTATGCAAAGAACGTGAGTGCAACCCCCATACGCTTCAAGGTGCGTGAGAATTGCGCTGATGGCCGTCATATCTGCATGGTGCTGCGTGCTACTTGTGATAACATAACCGATGAACTTGAGCAGGAGGTAGTGTTGACAGCCGAAAATGGTGTGGAGATTGGAGGATTGATTACAGAAAACACCACGCTTTATCCGGGAGTAAATTATATTGTGACACGAACACTGGCTGTGCCAGAAGGTATAACACTTACCATTAAACCGGGAACGGTATTGAAATTTAAGGATAATGCAGGATTTAATCCAAGTAAAGGCTCTTTACGATGTGTTGGAACTCCAGATAGTATGATTGTTTTTACAGCTGCTATAGGAGTGGAAGGAACTGGTTCTATAATAATAAAAGATACTATAGAATATGTAACAATAAGAGACATTCGTTCTGCCCAAGGTGAAGAACTTAGAGTTAATATGAAAAACGGGATAATTAAAAATAGTAATTTTTATTTTATGTTAGGCTATAGTAAAATTGTTTCTAGCAATTTTGTTGAAAATAAAATTTTATCTACTTTTACTAATGATTGTGGGTTATATTCATCCAATTTTATAGGGAATATTGTAAACCATAGTTTGAAAAATTCTTCGCATGGTCACTTAAGTAACAATAATAATACGTTTAGTAATCCTTTTAGTAATAATAACTTATTATTTAGTTTATCATGTTATTCTAGTGCTGTACAAATTATGAAACCTAATTATCCCTGCTACTTTGGATCTGCAAAAGAAGATATTGTACGTAAAGGTATATACGATATTTCGCACCCAACAGAAAGTAATGGTTTTGCATTATTCGACCTCTCCAACATGCTCACCCGCCCTAATGCAGATGCACATGGTATCGTTTGGAAAGTCGTAGTGAATGGTTATGATGCGCAAGATGAATTTGAAATGTTGCCACCCCTCGGTGTGGGCAAGCACAAGTTTGAGGTGTATTTCAGTCGCCCAATGGATGTGAGCGTACCACCCACCATCACTATGGGCGTGCGTCCTCCTTATACATCACACACAATCTCTGAAGAAGGCAGCTGGAGTGCCGATAGCCTTGTCTATACCGCCTATCTTACCATCAATGGCAAAACCGGTGCCGACGGTTTGAACCGCATCTATGTTTCCGGTGCTCGAGACAACGAATACTTTGATATCCCCGTGGAAAATACACGCTTCAACGTACAAGTAGCTGCTGCAGGAAGTATGGCTACAGGTCTGATGGCAGAAGCAGGACTCGGCAAAGTGTCGCTCACTTGGGAAACGGATGAGGAAGACTTTGAGGACCTGTTGGGATATAATATCTACAGATATACCCTTGACACACTGGGTGTGAGCAGTGATTCTATCATCATCAATTCCTCAGTTCTTGAATCAGATGCTACTGAGTATGTGGACTACGACGTAGTGCCGGGCACTACTTATTATTACGTGATTAAGCAATTGACCACGTCGCTGACCAGTCATGCTCTGAGCAATGCCGTAGCAGCAACACCGCTGACGGCACAAAAGGGCGATGCCAATGGTTCGATGAACGTAGATATCGCAGACGTGGTGACAGAAGTCGCTTACATCACTTATCAACAACCACAACCTTTCATCTTCGAAGCAGCCGATGTGAATAGCGACGAAAAGGTGAACGTGCTTGACGTTGTGGGAACGATTGGCATCATCACGACACCAGCTCAAAGCAGTGTAAATGCTATGGATGATACGCCAGTAAACTACTATGTGCAAGATGGCATCCTGTATATGGAAAATACTCAGCCATTGGGCGGTGTGCAGGTGTTGCTGAATGCAGACAAGGGAACAGCAATCAAAGCACTTGATGGCGTGAAGGGTATGGAGCAGAATGGTACATGGATGTCGGATTCTGAATATCTCTTCCTGGCTTACTCGATGAGTGGTCGTACCATTGCTCCTGGTACACATGCTTTGCTTGAAATCGGCAAGACTTCATCTGTGACAGAAGTAATTCTGTCTGACACAAAGGGTCAAAATATCCTGGCAATCGATGGCAACACAACAGGTATCGGTAAGGTAGAAGCGATGCAAATGCAGATGCCTACACCAAACCCCTTCACCACAATGCTGAAGGTGCCCTATGTCATTGGTCAGGATGGTAGTCACAAGGTGTCTCTCGTCTTCACCGACATGACAGGTCGTACACTTGATGCTTACCACACTGTTGCTGACAAGGGTGTCTATACTTACACATGGTATCCTAAGGGCTTGAACCAAGGTCTATACTTAGTAAGTATGTATGTAGATGGTAAGTTGATGCAAACGGCTAAGGTGATTTGCGCTGGAAAATAAATGAGTAGTGGGGTGGGGGATTTGTGACTCCACCCCTGCTCACAAACAAAAATAACCAATCTATGCAAAGAATATTATCAACCTGTCTGTTACTGTTGTGCTGGACCACGACATGGGCAGGCAATATTATAAAGGTCTCCTCGACGCAGGGACATCCGGGCGATGAAGTTACAGTGTCCGTCTCGTTGGAGGGCGATGAAATGCCTACGGCTGTAGAAATGCAGCTGGCGCTGGACGATGCACTGAAATATCTGGATGGTTCGGCGGTGCTCAATGCTGAGCGTAGCAATGGACATAGTATTAGCGCAGCAGTAAAAAATGGTAACCTGAGCGTCGTTATCTTCAGTCCGACATTGGCTGCATTGCAAGGTGCAACAGGTGAACTCTTCAACTTCAAACTGAAACTGGGAAAAGAACCTGCTGACTATACACTTGCACCAGTGATGTTGCTCGGTGATGCAAAAGGCAATAGTCTGACACATTCTGTAGAAAGCGGCGTCGTGACACTATTGTCTCCAAAGCTTGAAATCGTGACACCAACGATAGACTTTGGACATATTCCCATTCGCAGTACTTATACCAAGTCTGTCGGTGTGCGCAATGTGGGTAATGAACCTTTACTTATCTCAGCTGTCACCACAGATAGAACAGACCTTGTGGCACCACAACAAGACTATACCATCGCTCCAGGAAATACTGCGCAAGTGCAGTTGAACTATTTGCCTATTATAAGAGGCGCGATAACTTCAAAAGTAAACTTTGCAACCAATGCCATCAATCCTAAAGCAGGCATAGCTAATGTTGTAGCAGACCCATTCTCGGTGAACGAACTGCATGTACAGAGAGCAGAAGGTATTTCTGACGAAGAGGTGACCGTGGTGCTCAAGATGAACAATATGGAACCCATAGCCGGAGCACAATGTACATTTACCCTGCCCGAAGGATTGGAATATGTCGCAGGCAGTGCTGCCGTGGGTAGTCGTTGCGACGCAACAGATCATGTCGCTTCAGGATTTGTGCAAGGGCAAAAAGTAACACTGTTGCTCTATTCCAGCAATAATATGACACTGCCCGAGGGAGATGGCGAATTGCTGACGTTCAAGGTAAGACTAAATGGACCGAGTGGTTATTATATGTTGACGCCTGAAGATGTCACGCTGAGTAATGTCACTGTGGAAAACATGGTATCGGCAACCTATGGAGAATATGTTGTGATACAAAGCCCGAGGTTGAATGGTGCAAGTGCGTTGGATATGGGCAGCGGTGCAGTGACCGAAAAGCAAATAGCAAGCTATACCATATCTAATAATGGGGCTGTAGACTTAGTGATCAGTAGGGTGACATTCTTGGCTGAGGGTTATGCTGTAGAGGAAGAGTTGCCGATGATTATTGAGCCAGGAAAGAGCAAAACACTCACCGTTTCGTATTCTCCCCATGAGGAGGGCCTCTATAAAACAACGATGCAAATCTATACGAATGATCCGACTAATAGAATGCATTCGGTGGAACTGACAGACAACATCTACGAACCCAATGCTATTACTGTGACGGGGGAGAACACCAAAGAAGGATACCGTTTTGACTTTGGTTTGGACAACTATACCGATATTGTCGCCGTACAGATGAATATCTCTTGGAAGCCTGGGATGCAGACAAATTTAGGGCAACTCGTGACAACGGATAGATTGTCTAATCATTCAGTGCTACTCTCTGAGGTAGAACCAGGCATATATCAAGTATTGGTATATTCATTGAACAATACACCTATAATAAGGAATAACGGAAGTCTATTTACGCTGGATTATAGTGCAGCAGACGATGTGAATTGTCGTGATACAGAATTGAAGGTGACAAACATTGTACTGAGTGATGCAAGTGGTAAAAACTATACATCCGAAAATGAAGTCAGCGCAATAGCTAAATTTGTCAACTTCTCACTGCGCTTCATAATAGATGATGAAATCGTGAACGAACAATGGGTGAGGGCTGGTAACGGATTTACTGTTCCATCGGTGGAAGAAAGAGAGGGACATTCATTTAACTGGATAGATTTGCCTGAGACTATGCCCGAACATGATACAGATGTAGTAGGTAAGTACACAATAAATAATTATCAGTTGACCTATATGGTAGATGGTGAGATATACGCCACTGCATCATTTGAATACGGCACAAAGATTTCTCCCGTTGAAGCACCAGTGAAGGAAGGGTATGAGTTTGTCGGTTGGGACGTGCTACCCTCTACTATGCCTGCCAAGGATGTCGTAGCACATGCTGTTTACAAAGAGATCGTGACAGAAGTGATTATCAAAGTTAATCAATATGGTAGTGGTACTTACTGCTCAGACTACGCCCTGGACTTTAGTGCAGTCGAAGGTCTGAAGGCATACGCAGCCACAGGGTTTAACCAAAAAACGCAGTATATTACCTTGACTCGTGTGATGACTGCTGAAGCAGAGGTAGGACTCTTTATCAAAGGTATGCCTGGAGAATATGTTGTGCCCGTGATAGAGGAATCGTATGACAGGTCGCTGAATATGCTGGTAGCAACTCCGCAAAAGACTGTGGTGAATAGCACAAGCCAAGATGGTAAGTATAGCAATTTCAAGTATACTATCAAATCAGGCGAAAGTGAACCGATGTTTTATCAATTTACTGATGGTTCGACGCTGAGTGCAGGCAAGGCTTATTTGCAAATTCCGTCTGAATGGTTGCTGTCCGCCGTGCAGAAGACAATCAAAATACAATTTGATGAAGGTGAAAGTACGGATATTAATGATATCATGACAGACGAATGTGTGCCTAAGATCTATGACGTAAGCGGTCGCACCGTGGTGAATCCCACAAGTGGTATATATATAATGAATGGTAAAAAGGTGTATATTAAATAATAGCCAAATATGAAAAAAGAATATTTAAGTCCCCTCTCAATCGAATTGCAACTATATCCCGAATCCTTGATGGTCACTATTTCTGGCGAACAATCTGGTGCAGGTGTAGGTGGTGGCAATGCTGGTGACGAGGATCCCGACCTTACAAGGGGTAAGGATTTCGAAAGTATAGACAACTATTGGGAATAATAGGTAACCAGTAGCCAATCAATAGTCATCCTAAAAGTGTGGTAAGTATACAAACTAAGCTTGCCACACTTTTTTGTATACCTATACATGCGTTCTCTGCCAAAAACTGACAAAAGTGCAGATTGCTGACATATTATAAAGGTGTAGATTAGGATTTCTCTACTTTGGCATACCTATTGCACAATATCACGATGTGTGAATTGTTCACGAATAATCAAATCATAAAAATATAAGTATCATCATTATGGAAATGAAATCAGGTAATATTGGTATTACGACGGAAAACATTTTCCCAGTTATTAAGAAGTTCTTGTATAGCGATCACGACATCTTCCTTCGCGAAATTGTGTCGAATGCTGTAGATGCTACACACAAATTGAAGACGCTTTCTGCAAAAGGTGAATTCAAAGGCGAAATGGGTGAGTTGGCTGTACGTGTCAATATTGACAAAGAGCAGGGTACACTTACCATTAGCGATAATGGTATCGGTATGACGGCTGAAGAAATCGATAAGTATATCAACCAAATCGCTTTCTCGGGAGCTAACGAATTTCTCGAAAAATATAGCGATGATGCTGCAGCGATTATCGGACACTTTGGTTTGGGCTTCTACTCTTCATTCATGGTTTCAAAGAAGGTGGAAATCGTTACAAAGAGTTATCAAGAAGGTGCTGAAGCTGTGAAATGGGAATGTGATGGTTCGCCCGCATTTACCATTAGTGAAGCAGAACGTGCAGAGCGTGGTACTGACATTATCCTCTATATTGACGATGAGTGTAAGGAGTTCCTAGAAGAAAACAAGATTAAGGAATTGCTGGATAAATATTGCCATTTCTTGCCTGTACCCGTAATCTTCGGTAAGAAGAAGGAATGGAAAGATGGTAAGTATGAAGATACCGCTGAAGACAATGTAATCAATGTGACTCAGCCACTGTGGACGCAATCTCCACAAGGTTTGAAGGACGAAGATTACAAGGAATTTTATCGTCAACTCTATCCCATGAGCGACGAACCCTTGTTCTGGATTCACCTTAACGTAGACTATCCTTTCAATCTGACTGGTGTGCTCTATTTCCCCAAAATCAAGAGCAACACACCGCTGCATCGCAACAAGATTCAGCTGTATTGCAACCAGGTGTTTGTGACAGATCAGGTAGAAAACATTGTGCCCGAATTCTTGACCCTGTTGCATGGTGTAATAGACTCTCCAGATATTCCTCTGAACGTGAGCCGTAGCTATTTGCAAAGCGATGCAAACGTAAAGAAGATTTCTACGTACATCACAAAGAAGGTGAGTGACCGTCTGGCAAGCATTGCTAAGACTGATAAAGAGGGTTTTGAAGCAAAATGGGATGACCTGAAGCTATTCATTCACTATGGTATGCTGTCGCAAAACGATTTTTATGACAAGGCTTCGACCTATGCTTTATTGAAGGATGTGGATGGCAAATACTTCAATTATGCCGACTACAAGGAACTGGTGAAGGGCAATCAGACCGACAAGGATGATACAATGGTGGTGCTCTATGCTACAGATGCCGAAGCGCAATATACAGCAATTAGTGCTGCGAAGCAAAAGGGTTATAATGTGTTGTTGCTTGACGGCCAATTGGATAGTCCATTGGTAGGTATGCTGGAGCAAAAGTGGGAAAAGGCACGCTTCGTTCGTGTGGACAGCGATACAATCGAACGACTGATTCCACAGAACAATGCAGAGGTGGAAGAAGTTTCTGAAGACGATGCGACTTTGTTGAGTAGTGCATTTAAGGCTGTACTACCTAAGATTACTGGAGCCGAACTGCATGTAGAAGTAGCCAATATGTCAGCTGAAGCTATGCCTGTGTGCATCACTCAAAGTGAATATATGCGCCGTATGAAGGACATGAGCAAGTTGCAAGAAGGTATGGCTTTCTATGGAGAAATGCCAGATATGTATAACCTTGTGCTCAATGCTAATCACCCTTTGGTGAAGGATATGCTCGAGGGTATGAAACATGATACAGCCGGCACTGTGGAACCGCTTATGGCTGAATTGCGCGGTATGCGTGCTAGACAAGCTGCTTTGACCAACTTGCAAAATAGTAAGTCGGACGATGCTGAAGCTAAGGAGGCCGCTGAACAAAGCAAACAAATTCATCAAGAAATCTCAGATTTGGAACAAAAACGTGATGAAGCCCTTGCTTCTTACGCAACAAAACAAGAAAAGATGTCGCAGTTGGTAGACTTGGCGCTATTGAGTCAAGGTCTGTTGAAAGGTGAATCTTTGAGCCAATTCATTAATAGAAGTGTAGATTTGCTTGGCGAAGCAAGATAAATCACAATTGGGGCATTAGAATTTATAGCATTATTTATTCATTCATTCTAGTGCCTGTCGCTGATAAACTTTGATTTATCCGATATTTAATGAGTCTTAATGCCTGGGTTAACCAGCTTTAGGACTCATTAACATGTTAAATATAGCGGCGCTATACACTTTGAGCCTTGTGCGATTATAATATAATTGATTTTGAAGTTCTCTTAAACATTTAACCTCAATTAGCCAAATGACGAATTGAGGTTAAATAAACTTAGTAAAATTGCCATCTTTGGGGTTTCCCATTTTCAGTGAGTGGCAGTTTGTCTACTCGGATAAAATCACGGGGAACTGCATACTTGTGCAATCGTTCGGCACAGAATGTTTGGATTGTTTCGAATTTTTGTTCAGCCTCGTAAATCATAATAATTACTTCTCCAAATCGTTCATCTTTTCGCTTTGCGAGAAAGAAAGGGTGGGGGAATTCGCAGAGCTGCTTCTCTAATTGGTCGAGCGTATGCTTGATACCGCCACAATTGACGATATTATCTAGTCTGCCGATGGGGATAAATCGCTTCTGGTCTATCAACTCTACGACATCGTTTGTGGTTAATGGCCCTACGCCTGTATAAGTGTCGTTTATGATAAGTGTGCCCGAATCATTGGTGCTTATTTCTACATCATCGAGTAGTTGATAGTAGGCTGTTGCTGTAGGACCATTAATGCGCCGAAGTGCGATGTGAGAGTAGGTCTCGGTCATGCCATATGAACTCCATACGGCACAGGGTAATTGACAAAGCATCGCTTCCAACGTGGGTGAAATAGCACCACCACCAAGTAGCACATTCTTGCATTTAGCCAGCAGTCTTCTTTCTCTGGGCACTTGCAGTGTCTCGTAGGCTTGAAGCGGGGTCAGACTGACAAAGTCTACTGGTTGGCGGAGGTGAGCAAAAGGATGTAGGGAAGGTGAGATGCTGATAAGGTGCATACCTTGAAGCCAAGCACGAATAGCAACCATTTTGGCACCAACATACTTTAGCGGCATGCAGAGTAGGGCTGTGTTACCTTCTTCGAACCTAAAGAAATCGCTGGTACGCAGGGCACTTTTCTTCATTCCCGCTTTAGGCACGAGCATAGATTTGGGTGACCCTGTTGAGCCCGACGTTTGAAGAGTGATTGTAGGGGATGAGGATTGCCATTCTGATTTAAATTTTTCCACTTCTTTGCTGAATAGTCTGTCGGTGGTACTTCCCCAATATAGGCATTCGCCTTGAATATGGAGTGGAGAGTGCTGATAATTATTCAGAAAGAGTTGTCCTGTGCCCAAACCTTGATGTTTCGTTGTAGGGGGATAGTCTGATTGAAGCAGATGTGAGGTCCAGTTTGCAATTGCATTGAGTCCTATGTCACTCTCCAAAGCACTGGTAATCCAATAGCCGATTCCACGTTCTTTAGCCAAGTCAATCCATTCCTGGCATCCCAAGATTCCGCCGTGTAATGAAGGTTTCAGAATGATGTATTGTGGGGAAATTTCGTCGAGTAACTGTGCTTTCTCATCCTTGGTGTAGTTACCAATGAGTTCTTCATCGAGAGCAATTGGTAGTGGTGAACTTTGGCAGAGTCGTGCCATTTCAGCACGCTGATGTGCCCGTATAGGTTGTTCAATACTGTGGATATCAAATGCGGCAAGCTGTTTCAGTTTGCTCATCGCTTCATCGGCAGCAAAGGCACCATTAGCATCTACACGGATTTCGATATCCTGGCGAGAATAGTATTTTCTGATTTCTGCGATAAGGCTAATCTCTTTATCCCAATCAATAGCGCCAATTTTGATTTTGATGCACTTGAAGCCCTGACTCAACTTGTCCTCAATCTGTGCCATCATCTTCTTGAAATCTCCCATCCATATTAAACCATTGATAGGGATACCCACGGCACCACGTGTGAATTGGTTGTCATAGAGCGCCATGTAGTCACCACGAAGGCTGGCTTGATATGAAAGTATGGCGGTCTCAATACCAAAAAGTATTGATGGATATGCTCGAAGCGCTTTGGTGTCAAATGTGCCCGTAGAGATGTATTGGTCGAGATGGGATGACAAGATATATAGATATTCCTGCTCGGGGATTGCATCAATGCTGAGGTCGTGCAAAGGTGCGCATTCGCCGATACCACGATGAGATGGTGTAGCATCATCCATTAAGACGATGTACCACACTTTCTTTGTGCGATACTCGCCTCGTGAAGTCTTTGCTGCTTGCTTAAACTTCATCTCATAAGGGATGATTCTGTATTTCAATTTGTAAATATTTTAAGGTAAGTGAGGGAATTTCTTGAAATTTGGTTTGCGTTTTTCTAAGAAAGCTTGTCCCCCTTCTTTTGCTTCGTCAAGCATATAATAAAGCATCGTTGCATCTCCTGCTAATTCCTGGATTCCACTTTGTCCATCAAGCTCTGCATTGAGTCCAGCTTTTATCATACGCAATGCCAATGGTGAGTGTTGCATCATTGTTTCTGCCCAAGCTACGACTTCATCTTCCAGTTGGTCGAAGGGTACAACCTTGTTGACCATACCCATTGCTTCAGCCTCGCTAGCTGAATATTGGCGGCACATGAACCATATTTCGCGTGCTTTCTTTTGGCCAACAATGCGTGCCAAGTATGAAGCGCCAAATCCTGCATCGAATGAACCTACGCGTGGTCCTGTCTGACCAAAGATGGCATTTTCAGAAGCGATAGTCAAGTCGCACATCAAGTGCAGAACGTGACCTCCTCCAATTGCGAAACCATTGACCATAGCAATGACGGGCTTGGGTAATGAGCGGATTTGTTTTTGCACTTCCAATACATTTAATCGAGGTACACCGTCGTTGCCGACATATCCACCACGACCCTTGACATTCATATCACCGCCCGAGCAAAATGCTTTGTCGCCAGCACCAGTCAGCACTACAATATAAATATCGCCATTTTCGCGGCAATGATATAGTGCATCGCTGATTTCGGATACAGTCAATGGTGTAAAAGCATTTCTGTATCGTGGTCTGTTGATAGTGATACGAGCTATACCATTGTAGAAATCGAAGAGGATATCTTCATATTGCTTGATTGGGGTCCAATTTCTAGTTTCCATTTATTCTAGTATTATAATTTGTTTGAATAATTTGTTTTGATAACGTTTTCCACAACCTTCCTGGCTTGTTCATTGTTGTTGATGGTGGTGAATACTTCAAGTAGCGCTGGGCATTGACCGTTGCAAGTAAGAAATTCGTCCAATATATTTGGCAAATCATCAGTCTGCGAAAGAGAGAAATATTTTATACCATAGCTTTCAGCAATTCCTTTGGCAGAGTAGGTGTGTGAGGCAGAAATAAACTTGTCAAGTGCTTGAGAACCTGTAATACCTGGCAAACGTCGGAAGATTTGTCCACCGCCATTGTTGAAGACTATCAGTGAGAGATTGTTGGGAATTTCTGTATTGAAAAGTGCATTGGCATCATAAAAGAAACTCAAATCCCCTGACATGGCAATCACTTTATTTTTTACTCCTAATGCATACCCAACAGCTGTAGATATGCTCCCCTCTATACCATTTGTGCCACGGTTGGCAAAAATTTTGTGATTTCTGAAGTCATTTATCATTGTCGCATTGCGTACAGTGGTACTATTGGCCAAGTGAATATCCCATTCTAATTGAATTCGCTTTGCCACTTGTTGCATTACGTACAAGTCGGAAAATAAATCTCTTGTGAGTATGTCATTCAAATCAAGGGTAGAAAATGATAATTTCTCCTTCCAAAGCTTCACCTCTTTATTAGGTTGTACGAGGGTTGCTAATTGTCTAAGAGTATCCTCCACACTGGCATATATCACAGATTTGAGATTTGATAAGGTGTTGGGAAACAAAGCCTTCTCTTCTATGCGTATAACTTGTATTCCGTCATGCTTTCTAAAAAAGTTTTTCAGCTGCTTGTTAACCAAATTTCCACCAATATGGATTATCAAGTCGGGATGAAATCCACTATTCTCTACCACTTGTTCTAAAATAGATGTGCGGTGCCAATTAGGTGATGTAGTCAAAATCTCTGGTAGCACGAGTAAGGCGTCATTCTTTTCAATGGTTTCTAAAACTGAACATGCACTTTGCTCATATTGTCCAATGAAGACAACAGGACATTTTGCGGAAGCAATTTGTGCCATGACTTCTATCGGTATTGGTTCTATACTATGAGAGTAATATGTGTTGACTTTGGTAGAGGGAATAATATTTGCTGTACTGAAATCAAACAATGGTTCTTCTATTTCTATATTCAAATGTACAGGCCCTTGTTGTTGGTCGCTTAAACAAGAAAGCGCCTTGTTTATCTTCAATTTATTCCATTTGAAGTTCTTTTCATCTACCGATTCATTCACCGAAATCGTTTGGGCATAGGGCAGAAGTGCATCTTGCTGATGGATAGTCTGTCCGTCCCACGTATCAATATACCTTGCTGGACGATCAGCTGAAATGACGAGGATAGGGATATTACGATAATAAGCCTCGGCTACAGCTGGTAATAGATTGAGCAAAGCAGAACCCGACGTCACACATACTGCGACTGGACTACAAGTGGACAAAGCTAAGCCTAGTGCAACGAAACCTGCACTGCGTTCATCAGTCACGGGATGTAGTTTGAATCTACACTCGTTCATATCGTTGATGATGACAGCATTTCTTGAGCCAGGGCAGGCCACAACATGTGTCACACCATGGGCTCTAATTAACGAAACTAATGCATGAATATCTCTTTTGCTCGAATACATAGTATCTGTCTTTATTTTTCTTCTGATACCAGCAGACTCAGGATGGTTTGTAGTTTTCTTTCTGTTTCAGTCCATTCGATATCCTCGTCACTATCTCTTAGCAGCCCGCCACCAGCATAAAGTGTGGCCGTATCTCCTGTTGCTTCCATACAGCGGAGCGAGACATAAAAGCGGGTGTTGTCATTCAAGTTCAAAGGACCGCTAAAGCCTGTGTAATATCTCCGTGTATAGCCTTCAGCATGGTTGATACAATCAAGAGCTTCGTGTTTGGGCAATCCGCATACAGCAGGTGTGGGGTGAACAGCACTAACCATTTCACCCAATTTAGTGTTCGCTTTGATTGAGAAAGTAAAATCAGTACGAAGGTGAGCTAAGTCGCCAGCTTTGATGGGATAAGTATGCGATCTTTCGATGTACTCAACATAGGGTAGTAGTGTGTCGTATAGATACTCTGCCACAATACTTTGTTCACGCTTGTCTTTTGGACTCCAATAGGCCTTGTTGCCCATCGGAGCACCTGCATCCCATGTCATTGTGCCAGCCAATGCCATAGTTCGCCACAAGGTGCTAGTTACTTTTTCCAAGAGACATTCAGGCGTAGCAACCAACCATATGCCTGATTCGCGAGTGTACCACATTGCGACAAAATTTTGTGGATACCTCATGCATGCCGTTAGGTATAAATCTAAATACTCGGCAGGTGTCATTCCCTCAATTTTGATATTTAATTGACGCGAAAGAACAACTTTCTTCAATGTGCTACCCTTTGCACGTATCTGTCGGTGTGCGTATTCAAACAAGTCCGTATATTTTGTCTTTTGCTGTTTTTCGTCAGATGTATAGGTGTAGCACTTGGGGCTTATGTTGGTGTCGGGCAAATCAAATGTTGCGACCTCTTCAGGCTTAATCATCAGGATAGGAGTTTTTGGGGTCACCTGAAATGGATAAATCAGATAACCGCTTTGCTCCTCTGATAAGTCATTAGGATGTAGTTGCAATGGAGCTCCTTGCTGCTTGATGCCAACAATTTCTGTGCGACCAGGTAATTTGTAGAGTGCCCAAGCGGATCCGCCATTAAGTATGTCAAGAGAGATAAAGTCTTTGATAGCTGACATAGTGCGTATGTGATTGAATTAAAATCAGATTTCTTCTTGCAGGAAGTTTATTAAGGCTATGTAGGTCATGTGCTACATTTTTTTAGCCTCATTCCATATTTCATCCATCTCTGCAAGCGTCATTTCTGTGAGCGGCTTATTCATTTCTTTAGCCTTTGTTTCTAGGTAGGTGAAGCGTTTGATAAACTTTTGATTCGTCTTCTCAAGGGCATTGTCGGGGTTGATATGGTAAAGTCGAGAAGCATTGATTAGGCTAAATAATACATCACCGAACTCCTCTTCTGCTTTCTGCTGGTCCATATTTTTCACTTCGTGTTCAAACTCAGTGATTTCCTCTTTCACCTTGCTCCACACCTGCTCACGTTCTTCCCAGTCAAAACCTACATGGCGTGCCTTGTCTTGGATGCGATAGGCCTTGACCAGCGAGGGTAGGGCGTTGGGCACACCAGACAGGACCGTTTTATTACCATCCTTCTCCTTTTGTTTCAGTTGTTCCCATTGGTCAGAAACCTGCTTTTCTGTCTTGATAGTAGGCATGGGCTTACTTGACTCTGTATCTGTTGGGGGGAACACATGTGGGTGACGAAATATCAGTTTGTCGCACAATCTGTTGCACACATCGGCTATATCAAAGTCTCCCTTTTCTGCTCCTATTTTTGCATAGAAAGCTACATGCAACAATACATCTCCCAGTTCTTTGCATATTTCGTTAGCATCGTCTTTCATCAAAGCATCGCACAATTCATAGGTTTCTTCTATAGTATTTGGGCGTAGCGATTCATTAGTTTGCTTTTTGTCCCAAGGGCATTTCACGCGCAATTCATCAAGTACGTCAAGCAGACGCTCAAAGGCTTTCAATTGTTGTTCGCGCGTATGTATTTTTACAGTTTGAGTAGACATTATTATATTATTTTACCGATTCTTTTTATTAGTATAAATTGCTTTGCAAAAATAATGAAAATTTATTCATAATCATTATGACGACTAATTATGATATATCAGAAAACACAGCGTCTTTTTTTATTTCGTTTAATCTTTTCCACAGCATGGAGTTTGCAGACAAATTGTATTGTGGGTCAGCCTGCAAAATTTGTTTTGCAGCATTTCTAGCTTTTTCCATAATATTCACATCTTTGATTAGGTGAGCTATCTTAAGATTTATCGGCAATCCACTCTGTTGTGTACCATCAATATCTCCAGGACCACGCAGGCGCATATCTTCTTCTGCAATAATAAATCCATCTGTGGTTTCTGTCATTACTTGAATTCGACGTTTTGTATTTTCTGAAAGTTTATCTTTAGTCATCAATATGCAATAACTTTTTAGATTACCACGACCGACTCGGCCACGCAATTGATGTAGTTGAGATAAACCAAATCGTTCAGCATTCTCAATGACCATTACAGCAGCATTAGGAACATTAACTCCTACTTCTATAACAGTTGTTGATACAAGAATTTGATAATTGCCGTTCTTGAAGTCATTCATTACCTCATCTTTCTCAGCTGGAAGCATTTTTCCATGTACTTTTCCTATTTTATATTCAGAAAAAACCTCCTGTAGGTTAATGTAACCTTCTTCCAAATTTTTAAGGTCAATCTTCTCACTTTCGGCAATCAGCGGATAGACGAAATAAACTTGAACACCCATAGAGAGCTGGTAGTGTATTCCTTCAAATAATTTTTGACGATCCATTTCATGATAATGAAGTGTGGTGACAGGTTGGCGACCAGGAGGTAGTTCATCAATTATCGAAACATCCAAATCACCATAGACTGTCATCGCCAAAGTACGTGGTATGGGGGTAGCCGTCATCACGAGTATATGCGGAGGACAAACATTCTTACTCCAAAGCATAGCACGTTGTTTGACCCCAAAGCGGTGTTGCTCATCTATAATTGCAATACCGAGATTTTTGAATTCTACTTTAGGTTCTATAAGTGCATGTGTGCCAATCAGAATATTTAGAGTACCACCTTTCAGTTGCGAAAGTATTTCTTTTCTTTTAACACCCTTTACATTTCCTGTCAGCAGTGCAACATTAATCCCCAACCCTTTAACAAGAGGACTAATCAGTGAATAATGTTGTTCTGCAAGAATTTCAGTTGGAGCCATGATAGTAGCCTGATAACCATTGTCTATAGCTATTAAGCATGTAAGTAGTGCTACAATCGTTTTGCCAGAGCCAACATCACCTTGTAAAAGACGATTCATTTGATATGGGCCACGCATATCAGCACGTATCTCTCTTATCACACGTTTTTGAGCATCTGTTAGTGAAAATGGGAGATAATTATAAAAGAAACTATTGAAATAATCACCTATTCTTTCACATTTTAAACCAATATTTTTTTTGCTATTTGCATTTGCGGTTTTAAGTAATTGCAGCTGTAAAAGAAATAATTCTTCAAACTTCATGCGATTTGTGGCCTTGGCAAGAAGTGCAGCCGATGTTGGCCGATGCAATGTCCTAATAGCTAAATCGAGTGACATCAATTCATGCTGTTCCACCAATTGTGATGGCAAAAAATCTTCTAAGGATGTGTTCCCTATATCAAGAGCCGACGAAATAATATCTTGTAATTGCTTTGAACCTAATGCACTCTTTTTCATTCTATCTGTAGTATGATAAAGAGCTTGTAGAGTTCCATCTTTCGCATTTACTTTATCTGCATCTTCAATATCTGGATGAGCAATTGAAAAACGACCATTCCACATTACAGGTTTGCCCAAAAGTAGATAGTTTTTGTCATACTTCAACCCCTTTTCTATTGATTTAATTTGGTTGAACCACACCAAATCTATCCAGCCAGTGCCATCACTGAATGAGGCACGCAAACGCTTCTTGCGTCCTTCTCCCTCAGTGATAATGTCAAATATTTGTCCTTTTAGTTGTACATAAGGCATATCCTCCATCAATTGGGCTATAGAATGAATTTCGGTGCGGTCTATATATCGATATGGGAAATGATACAAAAGATCACCAACAGTGCGAATACAGAGTTCCTTATTAAGTAGTTCGGCACGTATTGGTCCTACACCTTTGATGTATTTCACATCCATATTCAAATCCATACTTAACTGATATAGATATAGTTGTAATAGATTATATAAACCAGCAGATAAAATATTATTTATATCACACCTTAATATTTCTAAGCAATATGAGAATCTACCATCTTATAGTTGTAACAAAAACTAAATTCTTATGATAAAAAGTCAAGACCTTTTTTTAACAAGACGTCGCGAAATTTCAAAAAGGTTAGACTTTTTTTGAAAAAGGTTAAGCTTTTTTTATGTGGACAAAATCACCTTAAAAAAGAATCATTTGTAGCCCATTTCATTTTTAACCTTTTTGACTATGGTGTCACCCAGTATTGCTGATGCTATTTCAAAGGCAAAAGTTGCTGCCGAACCAGGACCATTTGCTGTAATCAAATTTTGATCTCGTATAACAGATTTTTCAACAAAATTCCCTCCTTTCAAGCCTGTCTGACACCCTGGGTAGCATGTATAGCTATGATTTTGGAGTACCCCCCACGCATCGAGTACCATAGGTGCTGCACAGATTGCTGCTAAAAGTTTCCCTTCAGAAAAATGTTGAATAGTACATTTTCGTAGACAGTCAGAGGCTTGCAGATTTTTTACACCTGGCATACCACCAGGGAGTATGATGCATTGAGAACCAGCTATAGCATTCTTGCGTAAAAGTCCATCTACCATAACTGAAATACCATGTGCACCTTGTATTACGCGATTACCTGTTACACTGAGGGTTTGGACTTCGATACCGCAACGGCGTAATATATCTATTGTGGTAATGGCTTCAATTTCCTCAAATCCAGTTGCCAATAATACATGAACCATTTTGTAAATATAAATTTATTGAGGTTATTATTCTAAGCATTTCAAGTATTCTTCAATAGTATTTTTCATACCTAAATACAATGCATCACAGACAAGAGCATGACCAATACTTACTTCATCCAACCAAGGTATTTGTTGATGGAAATAGGTTAAGTTTTCCAGACTTAGATCATGTCCTGCATTTAAGCCAAGGCCATATGACTTAGCACATTTTGCAGCTTCAATATATGGTTTTATCGCTTCCTCGCGATCTATATTATATTGATGTGCATATGCAGCTGTATATAATTCGACTCTATCTGCACCAACATTGGCAGCTCCTTTTATCATTTCAGGGGATGGGTCGACAAAGACAGATGTGCGAATGCCTGCTGCTTTGAATCTTGCTATCACTTCTTGTAGGAACTCACTATGCATAATAGTATCCCAGCCATGATCAGAGGTCAGTTGTCCAGGGAGATCTGGTACTAATGTGACTTGTGCAGGTACGACTTGTAATACCAAATCAATAAAATCTGAAGACGGATATCCCTCAATATTAAACTCGGTGGTGATGTTCTTACGAAGTTCATACACATCTTGCCGCTTTATATGCCTCTCGTCAGGTCGAGGGTGTACTGTGATACCTTGACCACCATACTCCTCAATATTCATGGCCATTTTAATCAAATCTGGCACATTTCCTCCTCGAGAATTGCGTAATGTCGCTATTTTGTTAACGTTAACACTTAATTTTGTCATACTTCATATGGTAAATAGAAATCTTGCGCCTTACGAACACTTGCGAATATACATGTGTATTTTTTAATGCTGCAAAATATCATTTTATGTAATATTTCCTTTGTCTATCAAATCCTCTGTGTTAATTTTGCACATAATAATATTGGCAAAAGTACAAAAAAATGCCGAATAAACTAAAAAAGTAAGTAATTAAAGAAAACTGAGATTATACTTAGTGTATTTCTGCACAAAGTTAAATATAAATTTCAGGTTCAAAAATTAGTACCATGTCAAAGTCGACAATTTTGAATGTAGCTATTTTTACAAGCATCAAAGCAGAACATCTGTATGATTATGCCATACAAGTAATGCAATGTTTATTGCGTGCTGGAATAAAAATCATTATCACTGATGACCAGTGTGACTTGATAGAAAAAAGAGAGCTAAGCGGATTTGATGTAGAAATTGTAGCACCACAGGATTTGTGTGCAGACCTTGCCATTTCTATTGGTGGAGATGGTACATTCCTTAATGCTGCTGCACGTATAGGCAGTAAATGCATACCAATACTTGGCATCAATGCTGGTAGATTGGGATTTTTAGCAGATATTTCACCAGAAAAGTTATGTTCTGCCATTAATGCTGTGATTAAAAGGGAATATGACATAGAGTATCGGTCGGTTATTGAAGCAAAAGTTTGTGGAGCAGATCTGGATATTGTACCATTTGCCTTAAATGAAGTTGCTGTATTGAAACATGACAATTCATCGATGATTGAAATCGAAACTTATGTAAATGGACATCTGCTCAACAACTATCAAGCGGATGGGTTGATTGTTGCTACTCCTACGGGATCAACAGGATATTCGCTCAGCGTCGGTGGTCCTATTATTGAGCCCAAATCAAAATCATTTGTCATCTCTCCTGTAGCATCGCATAGTCTTACTACTCGTCCAGTAATATTATGTGATGATGCAGAAATAGAATTGAGTGTAAAGAGTAGAAGCAAGAATTTCATGATTTCGGTGGATGGACGCAGTCAAAGTTTACATGATACTACAACGATTAAATTATGTCGAGCAAAATATAGTGTTAAAGTGATTAAAATGCGTGATACTCACTTCTACGACACCTTAAGAAATAAGATGATGTGGGGGGCTGATAAGAGATAATAGTTGCGACTTGGATTAAAATAATGAGTAAAACTGAAAAAATAAAAAGCCTACCCACTATCCTAAAATGGTTGTGGCAGATGTCGACAGGCTATCGCACACAAAGTTGGTTGAATATCTTGGTTGGTGTTGTGATAGTAGCAAGCGACCTTGCATTGGTATGGTGTACAAAATTGACGATTGATGTGGCGACTGGAGATAATACGTCTTTCACATTGACACAATCAATCGCCTTTATGGGAGGAATCATCCTGTTACAACTAATTTTAGGGATAGCATCAAGATGGATTAGAGCATTACTTGGTGCTAAAGCTCAAAATAGTATGCAACGATCTATGTTTTCACACTTATTACAAGTTAGCTGGAGTGAAATGCGCAGATACCATACTGCTGACTTAGTGAATAGATTAGAGCGTGATGTTAGAGATGTAATGTCGTTTGTGACAGAAAATGTACCTACTTTTATTACTGTTTCATTGCAATTTTTAGGCGCATTTATCTTCTTGTTTTATATGGATAGGACATTAGCTTGTATCGTAGTTATACTATTACCCCTATTCCTGTTAACAAGTAGGCTTTATGTCGCACGAATGCGAAAGATTTCGCACAAAATCAGAGGAAGTGAAAGTAAGATACAATCAGTCATTCAGGAAACCTTACAACATTCACTTATTATCAAATCTTTGGGACGTGTAGCAAGGATGAATGAAAAATTAGACGAGACCCAAAGTGATTTTCGCAAACATATCGTGCACAAGACAAAATATGCTACAATTTCGTCTGGTATATTAAATCTAGGTTTTGCTACTGGATATATTGTAACCTTCGGCTGGGGTGTCACTTGTTTATATAACGGCAGTATTACTTATGGTTCACTTATTGCGTTTGTGCAGTTAGTTGGTCAAATTCAATCCCCCGTGCGTACTTTGACACGTTTTGTACCTCTTTTTATTAATACATTCACAGCGACAGAACGCCTAATTGAATTAGAATCTTTGACAAAAGAAAAGCAAGGAGAGTCCGTTCATCTAGAAGCACCATTGGGAATATGTATTTCAAACTTAACATATAAGTATGAAGGAGGGAAACGTCGAATACTTGACAATTTTAGTTGCCATTTTACTCCAGGTAGTGTAAATGCAATAGTAGGTGAAACAGGATCTGGAAAAACCACATTGATTCGTCATCTACTCGCGTTGTTACCCTCTACCCATGGTCAAGTTGAAATATATGATAGACATCACAGAATTACAACTTCACCACAGACACGAGAGTTATTCTCTTATGTACCTCAGGGTAACACACTGCTAAGCGGAACAATTCGCGAAAACCTTTATTTAGGAAATCCGAATGCAACTGAAGAAGATCTGCGAGAAGCATTATTTGTTGCTGCAGCTGATTTTGTTGACGAGTTACCTGATGGTGTTGATACTATGTGTGGTGAGTTGGGATTTGGATTATCGGAAGGGCAAGCACAACGCATTGCAATAGCAAGAGCATTACTGAAAGACAGTCCAATTCTATTATTGGATGAGGTAACTTCATCACTTGATGATGAGACCGAACAAGTTGTACTGCGTCGTATTATTAATAAATTTCCCCAAAAGACTTTGATATTCATCACGCATCGCTCGGAAGTATTAAAGCATTGCGACCAGGTGATTAAAATGTTTAGAACCCAATAAGTAAACTATCCTCTGATGGAAAATGACGAAAATATAAAATTATATTGTTTTGGTAGTGGCAGCAGTGGTAACTGCTATTACCTTAAAAAAGGGAAAGGTGGTATTATCATTGATATTGGAATTAGCCACAGAAAATTGAAGAAATTTTTTAGTGACTATGGTCTCGCTATGGCTGACATTAGAGGGATTCTAGTCAGTCATTCTCATACCGACCATGTTAGAGCAGTGGGGGCTTTTTCATCTGCAATGCGTATTCCCGTTTATACAACTCAGCAAGTGCATGAAGGGATGGAAAGAAACTTTTTGATGACAAAGAAAATTCTAAAAGATGACAAAATAATAGTAAACTACCATTCAAAATTTCAAATCGGCGATACTGAAATCATTGCTTTCCCTGTGCCTCATGACAGCAATGGCAATAATGGTTATCTACTCAAGTTTGGTGATGCAACATTGTGTTTCTTAACAGATGTTGGCGCTGTCACTCAAGAGATAATTCAATATGTAAGTCAAGCTGAATATCTCATTTTAGAAGCAAACTATGACAGAGAAATGTTGCAAAATGGTCCTTATTCTGATTTTTTGAAAAGAAGAATTCAGAGTGGCAGCGGACATCTTTGTAACGAACTTGCGGGGCAACTGATTGCCAAACATTCTTCATCAAAAATTCGAAAAATTTGGTTTTGCCATCTAAGTGAAGAAAATAATCATCCTGATCTAGTAGTAAAAACAATAAAAGAGATAATAGCTAATTCAGGAAGAAAAGAAATCACTGAAGTTCCCTTAATTCCTTTGAAACGAACGACTCCACAATGTTTCGAGCTGTAGATAATAAATCGTCATAGCATAGATTATTATTGAACTAAAATTTGTTTATAACGATATAAATTATGCAAATTAGAGAGATAGAGCTTTTAGCACCTGCAAGAGACATGAATATTGGTAAGCAAGCTATATTACATGGTGCTGATGCTGTTTATATTGGCGGTCCACAATTTGGTGCGCGTTCAGCTGTTGGCAATTCTATTGAAGAAATTGCACAACTTTGTCAATTTGCACATATTTATAATGCTAAAGTCTATGTAACACTCAACACGATTTTGTATGATAACGAAATAGAGAATGCAGAGAAATTGATATATCATTTGTATGAAGTTGGAGTAGATGCCTTGATTACTCAAGACTTGGCCCTAATGCGAATGAATCTACCCCCAATAGCCTTACATGCTTCTACACAGATGGATAATCGTACGATAGAAGATGTGAATCATCGTAAATGCGAAGGATTTACACGTGTTGTTTTAGCAAGAGAATTACCTTTATCTCAGATACAGTCAATAGCCAAAGATAGTCCTTTGGATATTGAGGCCTTTGTACATGGGGCTTTGTGTGTCTCCTATAGTGGCAAGTGCTATGCTTCTCAATATTGCTTTGGTCGTTCTGCTAATCGTGGTGAATGTGCTCAATTTTGCCGTTTAGGTTTTGACCTCGTTGATGAAAAAGGCGAAATATTACAGCATGATAAGCATCTACTTTCATTAAAAGATATGATGCGTATTGAACATTTAGAAGCAATGATGGATGCAGGCGTAATGTCTTTTAAAATAGAAGGTAGATTAAAGGATGAAAAATATGTAAAAAATGTAACGTCTGCTTATAGTCAAGCAATAAATGAAATCATTTCACGCAGACCAAATGAATATAAAAGAGCATCTATAGGTTCTTCTATATATAATTTTAAGCCAAATCTCTTTCGTACTTTTAATAGAGGCTATACACCTTATTTCCTAAACAACGACAAGGATATAATATATCAGCCAAATAGTCCAAAATCATTTGGAGAATATATAGGGATAGTTGAAAACATACAAAAAAATAAGGTCAAAATCTCATATACTAAGGATCTGTCGTCACCACTAAGAGCTGGTGATGGTCTTTGTTTTATCTCAACAACTACAGACAAATTAGAAGGAATCAGAGTCAGTAGCATAGAGAATGGGTGGGTGATATTTAATAATTATCAAAATCCACTAAAAGTAGGCATAAAAGTGTGGAGAAATTTCGATATTGATTTCGACAGACAACTGAGCAAACCTACGGCTAAACGCCATATACCAATTCAGATAGAAATGACTGAAACAAATAGGGGATTCCTATTCACAGCAATTGCTTATGATGATATAAAAGTAGAATATGAACTTTGTATTGAAAAAGTTCTAGCGAAAACTTCCAGTTTGGACAACATACGCAAACAGCTAAGCAAATTAGGTAACACACCATTTGTTGCCTCAACAATTGTTATAAATATTCACTCAGATTATTTTATTCCAACTTCAATACTTAACGATTGTAGACGCAATCTAATTGATAAACTACAAACGTTCGTTATAAAAAATCATAGGCGTGAATCTCCAAACAAACAAACCCTAGATACTGATAGAGTGGGGCGGTATACTACAAGTGAAGATAATGTAAGTAATAAATTGTCTGAATCTTATCTTCAGGAAAATGGTACGATTATTGCAGACAGAGCATTTGAACTTGATTCTAGTACCTCTGATGTACTTATGACCTGCAAACACTGCATATTGAGACATACACATAGATGTCGAAAAGCAATGCCACGTAGTTACCAACAATTATATCTCTGCTTACCCGATGGTAAGAGATTTCCAATAAAGTTTAATTGTAAAAAATGTGAAATGCAAGTACTTAAACCGATGAATTACAATAAATCATACATGAAATAGAAATGAATTCAAATATAATGAATATATATCTATCAAATATCATAAGACCTCAACTGATGCTCTTTTAATATTAATGAGTAGTCTGTGAACATTTCATTCTTCTTTCTAACATAGGAAATTAAATCTTTCATATGATCAATAAAAACTTTTTCAAAAGACATTGTATGTCAGCTTATGGCATTATGATGCTTTTAATACTATCACTAGCACTTTTTGTGTCTTGTGACTATCGTATGGAGAGTCATGATGATAGTTGGAATTTGGGAAACAAAGTGGGCATTGATTCACTCGAATTTCAAAAGGAACATCATTATTGGAAGAATGATATATTTTATGTCCACACACCATTTCAAATAATTAGAAGGAATAATCTAATGATTGATGATGTGCCATTAGCAGATTCCACAATTATAGACAAAGATAGAGAAATAGCAATTGTAGATATTGTTATCAAAAGAGATTCACTTAGCAGTAAAGTATGGAATAAAGTCATTTCTAGTGAAGGTGAAAAAGGATGGGTGGCAGAGAGTGAATTGTTAACAAAAATAATCCCCAATAATTACGTATCAAAATTTATTTTCTACTTTAGCGAATTGAGTACACTTGTCTATATACTAATTGGTATAATTGCTCTGACATTATTCTTGATTCATCGTTACAAGAAAAGACCTTTGCGTTTCCCTCACTACAACGACATTGAAACATTTTATCCAACACTATTATGCTTAATCATCTCTATTGATGCCACAATTTATGGCACAATACAAAAATTTGCACCACAAACTTGGATTGAATATTATTTCAATCCAACACTCAACCCTTTCTCTACAGAATTACCATTGATACTCATTGCTTTTATTGTTGGTTTATGGTTATTGATTATTAGTTTTATTGCTGTTATTGAAGATTTGATACATCAATTTAATAATGTAGCCGATTATTTAGCCTACCTATCTACACTCATCCTACTTTGTACATTCTTGTATATAATTTTTTCACTCTCCGTTCAAATTTATATTGGCTATTTCATTCTTGCCTGTTACATCTTCTTTTCCTTCTACCGACACTACCATAGTGCCACACCACACTATACATGTGGAAAATGTGGAGCCTTTATTGCAAAAAATGGAGTTTGTCACGAATGCGGGAGTGTGAATGAACTAAAGTGATGATGGAAAAACTAAGGACCATTAGTTTGAGAAAATACGATTATGATAGTTTAAGCCATTTGTTCTGCTATTTTTTTGTAATTTTGCCTCATTATGAAAAGAAGTCTTTACGGATTACTATTATTAATATATTTTCACTCTGCGTTTATTGTACAATTAAATGCACAACGTATCAGTGATGATATGGAGTCGCACGACCATTGGGGGCAATTCAATGATAGTGTGCAGACCACGGATGTTCCTGTCGGTTTGAAGGTATGGACGATTGATAAACGCTTTGCTCGTGTCACCCCAGCCGTACCAGATACAGTGCATCATTTGTTTCAAAATGACAATCTGACTGATGGTCTTTCGGGTGAGTACAACTATCTGGGCAACCTGGGTTCTCCTCGCATCAATCGCTTGGCTATTGAGCGCAACTTCTCACAAACAGATGCGCCATTCCTTTTTGCTGCACCCTACGATTTCTTCCTGCTCGACACCGAGGAATTGCAGTTCACCAACACCAAGTCTCCGATAGCGAATATCACCTATCACACCTGTGGTAACAAGCAAAATGGTGAAGACCGCATACGTGCCAGATTTGCAACCAATGTTGGTAAGAAATTTGGTATGGGGTTTGTGCTCGACTATTCACTGGGTAGAGGTTATTATACGACTCAGACGACATCGCAGTTTGATGGTACCATTTTTGCCTCGTATCGTGGCGACAGATACAATCTGCATACACACTATACAGGCGAGCATTTGAAAACGGCTGAGAATGGTGGTATCGAAGATGACTCCTACGTCACACAACCCGAACTCTACACGCAAAAGTACGCCACAGCTGATATTCCCACTGTGCTCAGCAAGGCATGGAATAAACTCTACATCAACACCCTCTACTTGTCGCACCACTACAACCTCGGCAAGCTAAAAGGACTACGCAAGGGCGAAGTGGTAGACTCTATGGCCATAGACATGGATAGCGTCAGTGTGTCGAGCGAGAGTGCAGATGTGCCGCAAGAGAAAGGCCATTTTATCCCTGTGGCACGCTTTATCCACACCTTGCAGTTTGATTACAACAAGCGCCAGTTCTTGTCCAATGCTCATCACAATGCTAATAGCACCGACTACTTTGCAGATTTCTATTTGCCAGGAGATTCTGCCTCAGACCGCACACATTATATAGATGTGGCAAACACTGTGGGCTTCGAACTGTGCGAAGGTTTTAATCCCTGGATGAAGGCTGGGCTCACCTTCTTTGCTAAGCATCATTTTCAGAAGTATAAATTCATCAATCTTCACCATTCCACGCAATCGTATGTAGAGAATTATCTGAACCTCGGTGCAGAAATTTCAAAACGTCAAGGCGATTTGTTTCACTTCAATGCCCTGGGAGAATATAGACTTTCGGGCAAAAAATGGAGCGAATTTAATGCAGAAGGCAACGTAGCTGTGCATATTCCTACGAAACAAGACACGATACATCTGTTGGCTTCGGCGCGAGTGCAAAACGAGATTCCAAATTTCTACTTGCGTCACTATCATGCACGCAACGCCTGGTGGGACAATACAGAACTGAAAAATCAATTCTCGGCTCATGCTAATTTCAAATTCCAATACAAAGGGACATCGGTGGGAGCTA
>JAEIGA010002362.1_pt1 | contig 30157 bp, 26 predicted proteins | sample 9270691 | NCBI WGS metagenome assembly JAEIGA01 (sample SAMN17057246, study PRJNA624740) | gut metagenome | biome: biome; isolation source: fecal sample | host: Bos grunniens | place: China: Xizang | collected 2019
AGAAGTAACATCATTATCTGTTCCTAAAATATCAGAAAGTAATAATTCATTTCCATCACCATCTTTATTTAATGGTTCATCAATAGATATTTCAGTTTTTATTTTTGTAGTTCTCCTAAGTTGCATTAAAATTTCATTTTCTATACATCTTGAAGCATACGTTGCTAACTTTATATTTTTATCTGTATTAAAAGTATTTATTGCTTTCATCAAACCTATAGTACCTATAGATATTAAATCTTCTAAATCTAAACCTGTATTTTCAAATTTTTTAGCAATATATACAACAAGCCTTAAATTTCTTTCTACTAAAACCTGTTTAGCATTATCACTTTCATTTAAATTACTTAATATTTTTTCTTCTTCTTTTGGATCTAATGGTGGTGGTAAACTTTGACTTCCATTTATATAAAATATTGGAAATTTATTTATTTTATCCCTTTTAAAATATTTTTCAAAAATCCTTTTTAATTTTCCTTTAACTAATTGTAGAATATTCATTTACATTTCCCTCCTTTAAAATATTTATTCCTATTAAACTAGAATAAATGTTAGTCTTACTTAATTTACCATCATAAATTCCAATAAAAACATTGTTTTTTACCATTTCTTCTTCAGAAGAATATAATTTAATGTAATCTGGTTTAAAACCAATTAAAACCCCATTCTCGTTTCCCAAAGAAGCAAATGGAATCACTTTAAACTTGTACTTATATATATCTTCACTAACATCACCGATATATTTTCCACTTATGATATTTTTTATTTCAACTAATACTTTTTCATCTATAAAATATCTTAAACTTTCTTTTTCAACTATTATCACATCATCTTTACTTATAGGCTCTTTTAATAAATTTCCAGTATCAATTAAAGTTTTTATTTTTTTACTTTTTCCATTATAAAAAATTTCTAGTTCACAAAGTAAATCTGATGAATTAAATCTATTTTTTATAATTTTAGAAACAATAAATATAATTAGGAAACCAACAATTCCTCCAATAAGAGTTATTTCTATTGGATATGTTCCAGTAAATACACCATTCTTATAAATTAATTTTTCTGGATTAACTAAAAATAACAGCATAAAAGCTGTGCCTCCAAATGTAAAAGATGTTAAATAAAACATTACTAAACAAATTAATAATTTTTTCAATTTTAATTCTATAAATGCAATTTTTATCATAACAAAAGATAAAAATATTTTAAAAAATATATTTTCTAATACATTCATTGGTAAAATATAATTCAAAATTGCATATAAACCTCCAATAATACTCGAAAGTAAAATTGAAACATATTTAATTTTATTTTTACTAATTAAGCTAGTTGCTAACAAGATAATATAATTTATTAATACATTCTCTATAAAAACTATATCTACATATACTGTCATTCTTGTCCTCCTAAAAATATCTATCAACAATGTAAACAAATTATATAACTTATTATTTTGAAAAATTGTCATTTCATAGTGGCGAAAAATAAACTTATCCAATAAATAATTTAAAAGCAGACAAATTATTTAAACTAAACAATTATTTTAATTTTTTAAGTCATATATTAAATTTTAAAAAACAAAAATCGCTATTCATATTGAATAACGATTCTATAATTTAAATAAAAAACCTTAATCAATAAAGATTAAGGCTTAAATTTTATTCTTTTACTTCTTCTTGTTTGTCTCTCATCTTATAATATGTAATAAACGAAACTAATACAATTATAGCTGTACATATTGTTTTAAATATTGTAATATTTCCAATTACTGTAGAAGATAATCTATAACGAGTTATAATATTTGTTACTAATGGAATTAAAAATCTTAATATAGCAATTATTCCTATATTTTTTATAATTCTAGCATTCTTTTTAGTTATAAAACCATCATCAGTTTTATAAAGATTTTTAAATAATTTTTGAACACTATCAAAAATTAATATTAATAATATAAATTCAACAACAAAAATCAGAGTAGCTAATACTGTAATTGAAATAATATTTTCATTAGCTTTTTCTCTATCATAAATTTTTAAAGAAAAAAAGTTTTCTAATTTTTCTAAATCACTAACTTCATGTACATCATCTGTATATACTATTTCTGCTACAACCTGAGATTCTTCTATTTCCTCTTTATTTTTTTCATTTTTTATATATGAAACTATTACTGTTACAACAACTGCTAATATTGTTAATATAGTAATAATTTTAAGTATTAAAGCTGTTATACTTATTACTTTAAAACCATTTTTAGCTGTATTTTCTTTCATACAATTTCTCCTTTGTTCACTTATTATACTTTAATATTAACACTAAATAAAATAATTGTCATTTATTTTTATGAAAAAACAAAAACATCTTAAATAAAATATTTAAGATGCTTTTATATAATTTATAAAATCAAATTTTATTTTCCTTTTTTTCTTAAGAATGTAGGAATATCTAAATCATTTGAATTGTTTTCAACTGAAGTACTTGGTGTAACAACTGTTGTTACATTTCTTTTTCTCCAAGCATCAGCTACTATATTTTCAATTCTTTCATTTTCTTTTTCAAAACCTGTAGCAATTACAGTAATTTGGATTTCATCACCCATAGAATCATCTGTAACTGTACCAAAGATAATATTAGCTTCTGGATCTGCACTACGTTGAACTAATTCAGCAGCTGTATTAGCTTCTAACAATCCAACATCACTTCCACCAGTAATGTTAATAATAACTCCTCTAGCATTTTCAATTGATGTTTCTAATAATGGATTTTGAATAGCAGCTTTAGCAGCATCTTCTGCTCTATTTTCACCACTTGCTCTACCAATACCCATATGAGCCATACCTTGATTTAACATAATTGTTTTAACATCAGCAAAGTCTAAGTTAATTAAACCAGGAACAGCAATTAAATCTGATATACCTTGAACACCTTGTCTTAATACATCATCAGCCATTCTAAATGCTTCAATTATTGATGTTTTTCTATCAATTACTTGTAATAATTTATCATTTGGAATTACAACTAATGTATCAACTTTTCCTTTTAAACTTACTATACCTTTTTCAGCTTGTGCTAATCTTTTCTTTCCTTCAAAAGTAAATGGTTTTGTAACAACACCAATTGTTAAAATTCCTAATTCTTTAGCTGTTGCAGCAACTACTGGTGCAGCACCTGTACCTGTTCCTCCACCCATTCCGGCAGTAACAAATACCATGTCAGCTCCTTTTAAAACTTCAGCTATTTCAGCTTTACTTTCTTCAGCAGCTTGTCCACCAATATCTGGGTTAGCTCCTGCTCCAAGTCCTCTTGTAATTTTTTCTCCAATTTGCATTTTGATACTAGCTTTTGAAGTATTTAAAGCTTGTTTGTCTGTATTTAAAGCTATGAATTCTACATTTTTAATTCCAGCTTCAACCATTCTATTGATTGCATTGTTTCCAGCTCCTCCAACTCCTACTACTTTAATTGTTGCAGTACCATCCATCATATAATTTAAATCATCAGTATCCATTATCATAATGGTGCATCCTCCTTTTAATATATATTATTTCTTAATAAACTTTTTTCTTATGAATAAAAAAATTCTTTAATTTTTTCTAGTATATCTTTAAATATGTGTGATTCTGTTTTTGTATCAATATTGCTTGAAACTGTTTCAGCATAAGGTCTTGCAGCAATATATCTTACTAAAGCATAACTAGTTCTATATGTTGATTTTATAGTGCTTATTAATCTTCCTGTTGATATTTTTACTGGAATATTTAATATTATCTTTCCGGCCATATCACTCTTGCTAATATTAACTATTCCTTCACCAGTTAATACAACACTATTAATACTAGACTTAATTCCCCTTGCCATAATATCTTTATTTACTAAGGCAAAAATTTCTTCTATTCTAGCTTCAATGATTTCGATTAATTCTGAACTTTTTATTGTTTTATTTTTAGCATCAAAATCTTTACATGTATTTAAACTAATATTATTATCATTATCAATATATGATTTTAAAGCTAATCCATATTGTCTTTTTAATTTATCAGCTTCTTCTCTAGAAATATTTAAACAATATGCTATATCACTAGTTATGTTGTCTCCACCTAAATTTATTGTATTATTATAGATAAATGAAGAACCATGGAAAACACCAATTTCTGTATTTCCAGCTCCAATATCTAATATCATAACATTTTCTCTTAATTCATTTAAATCTAATACTAAATTCCTTTCAGCTAAAGTAATAGGTACTATACCATCAATTTCAATTCCTACTTTTTTGAAAACTGAACCTAATTTTTTTCTATATTCTTTTTCTGCTAAAATTATTTGTGCTGTTAAAGTCAAACTTGAACTAAATTTACCAACAGGGTCATCAACAATTTTGCCATCATCTAATATAAATTTATCTGGTACTATATCTATTAGCACTTTATCTTCTGGGATTTCTATATCTCTAACTTGTATAATTGCAGAAGTTACATCTTTTAAAGATATTCCTGCAAGTTTGTCCTTTGTTTCTTTTACGATACTGTTTTGAACAATTGTTATATATTTTCCTGGTATTGTAGTATATGCTGAATTAATTTTTAGATTTGAAATTTCTTCAGCTTCTTTAATAGTTTTTGAAATTGCTTCACTAACTTCATCTTCATTAATGATAACGCCTTTTTCAATTCCTGAACATTTGCAATTTGTACTACAAATAATTTCAATTTGATTGAAATTATTAACTTCACCAACAACTGTACTTACCTTAGAGGTTCCAATATCGATACCAACTATTATATCCCCTATTGCCAAAGTTAACCCTCCATTTTTTCAATCTCTTATTAGTGTATTTTTTATCTTTTTTTAGTATGGTGTAAGAATATTACATTTTCAAACAAATGTCAAGAGAATCTGACACATTTTTGTAATATTTGTAATATTTTTGTAATCAGTAAATGTATCACATTCTCTTCACTTAACTCATATCAACATTTTCAAGATTTTATCTAATTTTCTTGTTTGCTTTCTTCTTTATTTTTATTTGAATTTCCAAACCATTTTTCTACATAATGTCTTCTTATTATTGCTAAATTATTAAACATTCTTCCAACAAAAACAATGATTGCAGCTAAATATATATCTACATTTAATTTTTCTCCTAATAAAGTTAAAAGAATAGATAATATTGCATTACCAAAAAAACCTGATAAAAATATTTTTAAATCAAAGTTTCTTTTTATTACTGAAGAGACTCCACCAAATACAGAATCTAAAGCAGCAATAATTGCAATTGCCAAATAATTTGAATATGTATAAGAAATTATTGGAGCATTCATTCCTACTAAAGCTCCTAATATACATCCTAATATTATTGCTATATAAACCATGTTACCCTCCTATTTTTCAACATTTTTTGCATAATCAAATTCTACTGAGTGATTATATTTTGGTATTAATATTGCATCACTTACTTCACAACTAATAGATTTATTATCAGCCTTCATTTCATCGATATATCCATTTTTTATTGAAATACTACTTTCTAAGTATTTTTTATCTCCAACGGCTTTTATAGTATATGGTCCTTCAATTCTAACACCATTTACTAATATATATTTTGTAGAAATATCAACAATTTCAGTTTTATAAATAACTCTTTCTGAATTTATTGAAATAGCTTCAGCTCCTGCCGCTCTTAATTCATTAACTAATAAAACTAAATCTATTGCATCTATTGTTCTTTCTTCATTATCTGCTAATGTAATTACTATACCTTGTCCAGTTATATCAGATAATCCAGCATACATATATGCTTCAGTTAATTCTTCATTAAGAAGTGCTGAAACTCCATCATTATTATTTATTTGACTTGTAAAATCGTTTATCTTATTTTGTGTTTCTTGAACTTTAATGCTTACTTCATTATATTTTCCTTTCCAAGAAGCAAGCTCTGCTCTAAGTTCAGTCTCTCTCATTATTTCAATGCCTGTAATATCAGTTTCTTGTACAGTTTTAATTTGTGTAAACATAACAAGTACTAATATAAAAGCTGTTAATCCAATACAAATTGTTATTGTAATTTTCCCTTTTTCAATTTTTTCTTTCATTGCTCACTCCTAACCTCTATTGTGGAATAGAATTATCAAATTTAAATATACCAGTATATCTATCTATTGTTATTGAATCTTTTCTAGTTACTTCAACTTCTACACCAGCATTTTCTAAATTATCTAAATATCCACCAGATCTTTTTAGAGAACCATAAAGCATATCTTTTGAGCCTATTGCTTTTATTTTAAATGGTGTTCCAACTTTTTCATCATTTATCTTTATAATATTTCCTGCACAAGTTATTCCTGATGTAGAAACAATTCTTACTCCATTTATCGAAATAGCTTCAGCTCCTGCATTGAATAATTCATTAACAACAAATATTAAATCATAATCATGTACTAAATAATCTGCTACTAATAATGAATTTTCTGGAGCTATTCCATCTGCTAAAGTTACAATTACACCTTCTCCTTCAACTTCTGTAAGACCTATTATTTTATTCAATCTATTTAATTCATCATTTTGATTTTTAATATTAACATCATTTTTAGCAACAGCATTAATAAGATCTTCTAATTCTTTTTCTTTATTTTTTAATTGCTTATCAGTGTTTTCATATCTTTGTTTCATTCTTAAAACACTATCTCTTAAACCATTTTCTGCTGTTGTTTTAGCAACTGAGGTTCCACTATTTTTTACAGTATTAATTTGAATATAAATTCCTGCAGTCAATAAGAAACACATTAAACCTAAAATAATTGATGTTGATATAATTCCATTTGATTTTGCTTTGTCTTGTGTTTGTTTTATCAAGTCTTCTCCCTCCTTTTATACACTTTCTCTAAAACGTGGATTATTTATATTTAAATCTCCATCTATAAATATTTCACCTTTTATTCCAGTCTCTTTTTTTACAATTTCCTTCATACATAATATTCTTGTATTTAATTCTGAACAATCTCCTAAATATACAGTTTTTTGCTCAGAATCTAAATAAACAATATAGTTCTTATCATCTGTCATATCTATTCTTGATATTAATCCACTTATATCATTATTTTTTGATACTTCTATAATATTATTTACAGTTTCTAATTTAGCCAAATCTTCTTCATTCAATCTAGTAACTTTATTTTCTGATGCACCAACTGTTAAATTAGATAAATCTGTTGAAATTCCTAAAAGAACTGGCATTTCTATGTCTTGTGAAACTATTTCTAATACATAACCACCTGCATCTATTAATATATATCCTCCAGCATAATTAATTTTATATTTAGCTTCTCTTTCTTGTATATTAATAATTACACTTCCATTTAATTTTCTTTTTATTTCTACAGTATTAACATATGGATTTTTCTTAATATTTTCTTCAACTTTATTAGAATTAAAACCAAACATATTCATACCTTTTGTTATATTAGATAAGCTTTCTACTTCTTCTTTCGATACTTTAGCACCAGTATTTTTTACTTCAATATTTTTTACAGAAAAAACTCCAGAAGCTCCAATAAGTACTATAATTAATACTATTAGAAATAACATTATACAAATCTTTGTTAATCTATTCATTTTTTTCTTCTTCGTTTTCTTTTTCTTTTTCTTATTTACTTGGTTTGCCAGTTCTCTCACCACCTCAATAAATTTATTAAAATTTAAAACTAATATTAATAATCTTCATAGTATCTTCTAATATTAGCTCCTAATTTATTTAATTTAGTATCTAAATTATCATAACCTCTTAAAAGATATTCTAAATTACTAATTTTACTTTCACCCTTTGATGCTAATGCAGCCAAAACCAAACTAGCACCACCTCTTAAATCAGTTGATAATACATTAGCTCCTAACAATCTTCTTTTACCATAAATTATTATTGTTTTATCATTCTGTTTAATTTTAGCTCCCATTCTTCTGAGTTCACCAATATATTTAAATCTATTTTCAAATATATTTTCTGTAACTATAGAAGTTCCTTTTGCTGTACAAAGTAAACTTGTAAATATTGCTTGCATATCTGTTGGAAAACCAGGATATGGCATTGTTTTTATTTCTATTGGTTTCGCTCTAATATCCATTTTTAAATGAATAGAAGTTTTATTAGTTTTAATTTTAGCTCCACATTCTTCTAATTTAAAAATTACAGCTTTTAAATCATCTGGATTTACTTTATTTATTATTATATCACCTTTAGTTATTGCAGCGGCTACTAAAAAAGTTCCTGCTTCAATTCTATCTGGCATAATATTATAGGAAATTCCTTTTTTTAATTTTGAAACTCCATTAATTTTTATTATACTAGTACCTGCGCCATCTATTTTTGCTCCTAATTTATTTAAAAAACTACACAAATCGACAATTTCTGGTTCCATTGCAACATTTTCAACTATCGTTTGTACATTAGGAAGTAAAACAGATGCTAATATTATATTTTCTGTTGCACCAACACTTGGAAAATCTAAATGAATTATTGTATTATTACTTTTTTCTCTAATACATTTTATCTTTCCATTCTCTTCTTCAATTTTTATACCTAATTTTTTAAAACTATTTAAATGTAAATCAATAGGTCTTGCTCCTATATCACAACCACCCGGATAAGAAAATTCTACTGAATCAAATCTAGATAATATTGCTCCAGCAAGAATCACAGATGAACGCAATTTTCTCATTAATTCTTCTGGAATTGATGTGTTTTTCATATTTCTTGAATCAACAACTATTTTATTGTTTACTTTTCTTATTTTACAATTTAAATGTTCTAAAATTTTTAATGTTGTTTTTACATCTTCAATATTGGGAACATTATATAAATTTATAATATCCCTATTTAATATACTTGCTGCTAAAATTGGTAAAGTTGCATTCTTTGATCCAGAAATATCAACTTCACCTTGTAATCTAATACCACCTTCTACTATGTAACTATACATTTTTAAACACCTTCTTCATAATATTTTTATGTTACATATTATGAAGATTTTACATAAAAAGTGATTTATTTTTTATACTATCAACAAGCAACCCGATTATATAATATTTTTTTACTTTTATCAATATTTTAAGGTTAAAAATTAAAACTACTATATTAAATTTTGACATACAAAAAAACCGATGATAAACATCGGTTTTCTAATTTAATTTTATACATCTTCTAATGAATAAATTTTTCTATATATCAATAAAGCTATAATTATAATACCAATTATTATTTGGATAATAGCTGTTGTTTCAGAACCTGTATATGGCATATCTCCTTCAGTTTGATTTCCTAATGCATTATTAGTTGTTCCTGAAAGACCATTATTTACATTTTGATTTGTATTTGTAGGATTATTTACTACATCATTTCTTACTTGATTTGTTGTATTTCCTGGAATTACTATTATATTTGATACTGGTTCATCATTTGGGTCTTCAGTTGGTTCATCAGTAGGATCTGTAGTTGTACTTCCAGAATTCCCAACAGTAATTGTTGTTGAAACATTTGAACCACCTATCTCATCATCAGGAGTAGAAGCTATTACATTTGACAATTCTATTGAACCTTTTGTTCCATCAGCCACATCACTCTTAACTTTTAATGTAATTTGCATAATTTCTTGATCACTTTTTACATATGATGTTTTTGTAAGAGTAACTTTTCCTGTTCCAGAATTATACGCTGTTTGCCAATCATTAGAGCCTTCAATATTTGTATCAGTTAATACTTCAAACACATCTGCATCATATCCTAATACAGCTGTGAAAATATTAATTCCATTCTCTCCAACTTCTAAACTAGATAGCTTTACAGAGACAACAACTTCTGTTCCAGCTTCTATTTTAGTATTACTAGGTGTCATAGTTGTTGTGAAACTTAATGCACTAACGTTTATAGCTAATATATTTATTAACATTAAAATCATAAAAAATACTACGTATAACTTCTTTTTCATAAATATTCTCCTTTTACTATTATAGTATAACATTTGCAATATTTAAAAATCAAGTATCTTACTTAAGATTTATGTATCATTTATATTACAAACTATTATACAAAGATAAAAATTGTGAGAAGTCTTTAAGACTTACAATTCCGTCTAAACTCAAGTCACACGCTAATAATTCTGCACCCTCTAAAGTATAACCTTCTGTTTCATAAATATGTGCTAAAGCTCTGGATAAATCTATTAATGACATTTTTCCATCACCATTAACATCAGTTCTAACAACTAAATAATATTTTTGATTATTAATTTCTATATACATACCTGTTCTAACTAAAGTTTTATAATCTTTAATTTCATTATTATCTTTATCATAAATTTTATACATATTTGTAAAATTTATTTCATTACATACATCAAGTATTGTTGTACCAACTTCAATTTTAGCTATATATTTATTTTCTAATATATTATATTTTTCTGAAGATATTGTTTCTTCACTTGGTTTTTGTTCTTCATCTGGTTTTGTATCATCTCCAGGTAATTCTTCATCTGGTTTTTGTCCATCATCTGGTTTTATATCATCTCCTGGAATTTCTTCAACTATTTCAGTTGTATATGCTTTAATACATACATCTGATTTAGCAGTATCTAATATTATTCCTCCATAATTTAACTTACCTAAATCTGATAAATTTTGCCAATTTATACCATCTAAAGAAATTAAACTATTTCCTTCTTTAGAATCTGCATATTCATAAAATGTACCAGCTAATTGTGGTTCAACTAGCAATTCTATTTTTTCATCTAACGCTGTTGCTTTTATCACTATGGCAAATTCACTACCATTTAATTTAGTTTTTTCAACATCTATTTGATGATATCCCGGACTTAAAGTTTCAGTCGAAGCAATTTTCACCAAACTAGAAAATTTTAAATCTTTTCCATTTGGATTAACGTAAATTTCATAATTACAATATTCATTACTATTAACACTAACAGATGTCAACTCTTCTGATGTTTCTAAAGTTTTCTCATAAGTACTAGCATAATAAATAGCTTTTGGTGTATTTCCTATTGAATCATATAATGTAATTGGAACACCACCACCATAATAATCATGTTGATATAAATGATCATAATCTATATCAGAGGAATTCTCTATTCCATAAAGTGCTGTTTCAATCCATTTATCTTCATATGATATATATAAATATCCATCATTAAATATTTCATCTGAATATGAATTTAAAACTATATACGCTCCGTCTTTAGTTGGTTTTGCTTTACCAGTAAAATTATCTTTACTATAATTATCATCCCATCCTACAATTACAATAGCATGATCATGACTAGCATCTCCGTTATAATAGTAAGCTTCTGAACTAACTAAATCTGGTGAACTATAATAATCATATTGACTAGCAGCAGTATATGCAATAATACCACCATAATTTACAATATGTTTTTTTACATTATCTCTTATTACTTTTACTTCTTCATCTGTATAGAAGTTTCCATTTGAACTATAATATACAGCGCTACCATCTTCATTATAATATTTATAAATACCTGGTATATAAGCATAATCTGTAACATATACACTAGGTTCAATATCTATTTCACTTAATGTAATAGGGTTTAAATCATTTTCAAATGGCATTTCTTCTTCTAATACTGCACCTTGTCCATTTGTTAAATAAGCTAAACCAATTAAAGCTGTACCTCCTGATTCAACACTTCTTTTAAAAGCATTTAGATTTATACCATCTGAAAAATCTTCTGATGTAGCAAAATCCATATGTCTTTCAGAATAATTAGCAATATTTCCTGTTCTAATTTGTTCATTTATTTCCATAGAATTAAGTGTAGCAACAGCCCAGCAACATTGCATAATTCCTTGATTTCTTACTTCTATATCATAATGATCGTTTAAATTATAATAAGCTCTCATAATATCATTTGATACAGGATATTGAATAATTGAATATGTATGGCTTCTTATTATTTCTGAAAAACTAATCTTTTTAACTTGTTTTTCTAATATTTCATCAGGCATATCAACATTATACATTGATGGCATTGATGCATTTTCTTTTTCATCCTCAGATAAATTATACCAATTCACATATGCATCAGATAATTCTATTTCAGCACTGATTTCATTAGAAGCATATACATTTTGTGAAATCATACAAAGTAATATAGACATTATAAAAAATATTATTTTAATATTCTTTTTTACCTTTCTTATAGTAATCACCTCTTTTTTCTTACTATCTATACTAATTAAGTATAGCATTACGTTCTTTTGTTTACAAGCTGTATCTAGCTATTTCCAGGCATTTCCTCTATTTTGAGTTTTGATTTTATTATACGGAAATAATACCTTTTTAAGATGATATATAACAAATATTAAATTTATGTTACAAAAAGTATATATAATTTTAATATTCTTTTTTATTGTTTTAATATATAATGATAATATATAAAAATATACAAAGGAGTAATTATGAGAAAGGATATTGCCTTAAGGAAAGCTGGAATAACAATTATAAAAAAACTTTCCACTTTAGAAATTAATAAAATTGCATCAAATATATCAGAAAAAATATGTTGTTCTTTTCCTGAACATAAAATAAATCAATCAGATTTATTTATTGCAATATCAAGAGTAAATATGTATTTAGCACAATTTAATGACAATTCTGCAGCTAAATATTGGTACAAAAACAATTCTATATATTTTAAAGAAAATATTAATTTTGATTCTTTAGAAACTCCTGCTCTTCATGAATGCTTACATTTTATTCAAACATATAGAAACAAAAAAGGTAAAATTCAAAGATTAGGGTTATACAATATTTCTTCTTTAAAAGAAAATGGCTTTGCTCTAAATGAGGCTGCCGTACAACTTATGGCATCTTATGCAACAAATACAAAAATAGACTCTGTAAAATATTATGGTATGGAATTTTTTACAAATAGTCCAAATTATTATCCAATAGAATGTGCTTTAGTTAAGCAAATGACATATTTTACAGGAACATATCCATTATTCCATAGTACTTTATATAGTAATGATATTTTTAAAAATACTTTTATAATGAAATCAAATGAAGATGCATATTATACAATAACAAAAAATTTAGATAAAATTGTTGAACTTGAAGAAACCCTAAATAAAAATAATTTATTATTAGCATATAATGACAACGATAATGAAAAAATCAATAGATTAAAAAATACTATAGAAACATTAAAACAAAATATTAGAAAAATAACTATTGAAACTCAAGAATTAATTTTAACTAGTTGTGCTTATTCAGATTTAGCTCTTGTAAGAGATAACGAAAGTGTAGCAGAATTTAAAAAGAAATTATATAGATTTAAAAATGTTTTAATAAAACCTGATGAACAATATACTTTTTATAATGAATTTTATTGTCACATGATGGAAGAATTAGAATTAAAAAGAACACTAATTAAAAAATATGGAATTCTAAATTGCTTTAAAGAAGTTCGTGAAAGTCTTGCTCTTATTGAAACAAGACAAGAAAAATTAAATATCTTCCAATTAGCAATCCAAAAATTCAAAAAATTATTCCATATTGGACAAGAAGAATACAATAATTAAATTAATTATTATTTATAAAATAAAAAGATACACTTTTTATTTAGTGTATCTTTTGTTTTTTTATTTTAATTCAATTAATGCAATTGCTCTTGTGAAGTTTTCTCCTTCAGCTCTTGCAGAATGAATTTTATCTTTATTGCACATACTACAAATTTCCGAATCAATTATATTTTCTTCTTTTATTCCAATATCCTTAAATAATATTTTATTTATTTCTACAGTATCTATAAAATATTTTTGCTTACCTTCTTTTATTTCACCTTTAAAAATAAATTTATCTAGTTTTCCAGTAAACTTAAATATTTCTTCACAAAGTAGTTTTACATCTTCATCTACTTCAAAATGACATTTTCTTATACACGGATTTATAAAGCATAATATATCTTCTGCTTTACAACCATAATCAGTTATCATTTTTACTATTGTTTTTTCTCCTACTTTTTTAAAAGTTCCTTTCCAACCAGAATGAACATTTGCAATTACCCCTTTAACCGGATCAAAAAAGAAAAATAATATACAATCAGCATTTCTTGATGCTAATACTCCACCTGGTTTATCACTAATTAAACCATCTACATTTTCAAGTTCTTCTTTTGGAAGTTCTCCCCAAACATTTTTTAGGTTTATACTATGTGTTTGAATAGGAATAATTAAATTTTCTCTCTTTACTCCTATAGCATTACAAATCTTTTTTAAACTTTCTTCTTGATTTGGATTTCCTGTAGAGAAATCTATTCCATCAGCTTTCAAAGTATAGCAATGATTTATTCCATATTCTAATAATTTTTTAAATTGCAAATATTCAATTCCTTCTGATTTTTTTAAAATAACTTTATCATTTAATTCCATATAGTTCTCCTAGCTTTATATAAATTCTCTTGGTACTCTACTAGAAATAGTTGAAATAATTTCATAATTTATTGTATTACATTCATCAGCTAATTCGTCTAAAGTAATTTTATCATTATCCCAAATATATACATCATCACCAAGTTTAACATCATCTAAATCAGTAACATCTACCATAAAGCTGTCCATACAAATTTTTCCAATTATAGAAACTAGCTTTCCCTTTATTAAAACTTTTCCATTATTAGAAAAAACTCTTCTAAATCCATCTGCATATCCAATTGGAATTGTTGCAACTTTTGTTTCTTTATCTGTAATATAACTTCTATTATATCCAATACTTGTTCCTTGTTTTACAGTTTTTAAAAATGTTATTTTAGATTTTAAAGTTGCTACTGGTTTTAAATCAAGATTTTTACAAGTTTCTCCATCAGATGCATATCCATATATAACAATTCCTGGTCTTACTAAATTATAATGACTTTTTGGAAAATTAAATATAGCATTTGAAGCAGCTGCATGAATATATTTCAAATTTACCAGTTCTTTCATTTTATTAACTGCAATTTCAAAAGAATTTAATTGTTTTTCAGTATATTCTTTGTCACTATCAGCAGAAGACATATGTGTATAAACACCTTCTACTACTACGTTTTCAGGAATTTTTTTCATATATTCTTCTACTCTTGCTGGATTTATACCTGTTCTTCCCATACCAGTTCCTATTTCAATATGAACTTTTATCTTTTCCTTATATTCACCTAATTTTTGAGCAAAACTATCTGAACTAATTCCAACAATTAAATCATTATCTACTATTTTTGGGATTTCATCACTATATGGTTGATTTAATATAAAAATTTCTTTATCATATCCTAATTTTCTAATTTGAACACCTTCATCTACAGTAGCTACAGCTACTATATCAAACATATTCAATATTTCTATTTTAGTATTTAAATATGTACCATATCCGTTTGCCTTTATTACAGGCATTATTTTTGTACCCTCTTCTAATCTAGATTTTATTAATTCAATATTATGCTTAAAATTTTTTATACTTACTACCATTCTAGTTGGTCTAGTTATATCTAACATAAAACCTCCATTATTTAATAAGATTTTTTATATAATTATATGTATTATCTTTAAAATTAGGATCAAAATTACATATTGCTTTATATTCACAATAGTCACAACCAGTGTGTTTATTATAATTATATGGTTCAATTGCAATTTTACCACTAAAAATTTCTTTTGATATTTCTTTTATAATTTTATTAACTTTTTCTTGTAATTCAATAAATTTTTCTTCTTCTAAAACACTAGATTTAGATTCTGATATTTCACCATCTTTTTTTATTGTAACTGGCACAATATTTGAAGCTCCTATGTCTAAATTAGTATCCATCATTTTGATAATATTTATATCTGCTAAAACTAAACCATTCATTCTGAATTTTCTTCTTATTTCTTGTTTTATATCTTCATCTAACATATTTTTATTAGATTTAATAATATTATCAACTAAACCTAAATATAGCATTCCACTTGGAAGGAAATCTTCTGCTATACTTATAGCATCTAAATAAGTTATAAGTTGTATTTGAAGTCCAGCTTCTACTTGATTCATATCAATATTTTTTATAGAAGATTTATAATCAATTATTCTAACATATTTTTTATCTTCATATGTTCCAATATCTACTCTATCTATTTTACCAGTAATTTCTATTTTTCTACCATTTTGCATTTCAATAATAATTGGTTTATATTTTCCACTATTACTAAATTCAATTTCATGTCCAAGCACTTCAAATTTACTATTTCTTATACTATAAACTATATATTCAATTGATTCGCTAACTACTTTTTTTAATCTCTTAGTTAAAGTTTTAAATTTTGCTGTACTTGATAATTTATAATATTTATATGAAGATAGTAATTCATCTATAATAGAATTTATTAAGTTCTTCACTTCTCCATCATCAATAGTTTTAATATCTAAATTGTTTTTATCTATCTTTTCAAAAAATACATCTATTACTTCATGCATGAAATTACCAGTATCTAAAGCTTGTATCTTTAATTCCTCTTTTTCTTTAAGCTTTAATCCATATTGCATATGAAAAGCAAAAGGACATCTCTTGTATTGTTCCAATCTAGATACGCTGGTTTTAAGTTTATTTCCATACATTTTGTTTATATTTTCTTCTGAAATGGTTTCAGCTTGATTTGTATAATTAATACTTTTTACAATATTTTTAAATCTATCATTATTTTCATAATTATAATAACTTAAAACTTTTTTCCATTCTTCAGAAATTTCTTTACCATTTAAATATTCACCATATACACTTATATAATCATCAAATGTAGCAATTTCATTAGTTATAATATATTCTTTATTTATAATATCACTATTTTCTTTAAGATTTGGAAATACCTTTTTTATTTTCTTAATTAAAATTGATGGCCTTAAACCTTTTCCTTCATTATCAGAAGATGCAAAAGATAAAAATAATTTATCTGATGGTGTTGCAAGCATATTATAAATATCAAAATTATTTTCATATAAAAGTTCTAATGATGTTTTGGCAATTTCCATTCCAGCATCTTTTAAAATTGCTCTATCATTATCATCTAAATAACCTTCAAATTTATTAAAACTTGGAAAACTTCCATCATTAATTCCTATAATAAAACTAACTTTTATATTATCACTTCTACTTCTTCTTAAGTCACCTAATATTACTTTATTTTGTGTAGCAGGTATCTTACCAAGTTCACTACTTGATAATCCAATTTGTAATAAATTTCTATAATCATCAAAAGTAATTTTTTCATCTCCAAAAATTTGAACAAGTTCATTTAAAATATCAATTATAATTTTATAACTTGTATTATATTCATTATTAATCTCAATATTATTAGCTTGTTTTATTTTTTCGTCCAATTTTTTATCAATATTATTTGATATTAAAAATTCATAAATTACTTTTGAAATTTGTTTAACAGTTTTATTTTCAAAAACTTGATTTTTAAATTCTACTAAAGGTTCTATTATTACTTTTCTTAAAGACTCTAATTTTTCTTGTTTTTCATTTACTTCTTCATAATTAAACTCTTTAAACCATTTATAATTTTTTATTCCCCATTTAGTACAATATTCTTCTAATTCTGCAATTTGCAAATTATCGATATCCAATAATCCAATTTTTAAATAATTAAATACAGCATCAAAAGACCAATTTTTAGCAAATATATCTATTAAGCTTAAAATAAATTTAATTAATATATTTTGATTTAATTCTCTTTTTTCATCTATAAAAATTGGTATACCATATTTTTCACAAATAATTTTTACTTCATTATCATAAGCTTCAATATTATCTGTAATAATATTTATATCTTTATAATCATAACCTTCATTTTTAACTAAATTTAAAATTTCTTTTGCCACATTTTCTATTTCAGAATATATATTATTAGCTAAAAATAAGTTTATATCTTTATTTTCTTTTTCAAACATTTTTATATTTGAATAATTAAATAAGTTTTCTTCTAAAGCTTTTATTTCTTTGCTTTTTATTCTTTGATTATTATTAAGTCCTACTTTTTCAATTTCTATATCATTTTTTTCTGCTATTTTAATAAGTTTATTAGCAAAGATCTTATTAAAATAAAAAATATCACGCTCTTTATCCACTGCTTTTAAACAATCTGTGGATACTGTTACTGTAAGCTTTTTAGCTACTTTTAATAGTTCTTCAAAAACAATATATTCTTGAGGTGTAAAACCATTAAAATCGTCTATATATATAAGAGACTCTTTAAATAATTCTGATTCACTTATCTTAGAACTTATAATAGTTAATAAATCATTTTCATCAATAAAATTATTTTCTATTTTTTTATGATATTCTTCATAAATGATTTTTATATCCTCAAGTTTTAATTTAGTATAAACATTAGATATATTAACATTATTTAAAGCCTCTTCTGTTATATTATGTTTTTTAAACTCAGTGATCATATTCATTACAATATCAATATTCTTATCTGAATTTCCTAAAAATTTAAGATTATTTTTTTGTTTATTTAAAATATCATAAATAAGCATTGCTTTTCCAGCTTTAGTTAAATTATTTTCTTTTAAATAACCTACTTCTTCAAGAATTCTTGAAGCCATTCTACTTAATGTTAAAACCTCTATATTAATCAAAGAATTAATACCTAGAAATTCTAATAACTTTTGTTCTGCTGATAAATTACTTTGTTCAGGCACAATTAAGAAAATCTTTCCAAAAGAAAGATTTTCCTTTATATCATTATATAAATTAAAGCTTTTTCCGGTACCACTTTTACCATATATTATTTTTAACATATTTTCTCCTATTAATAATTTGTCTTATTTAACATTGGATATGAAAATGCACCATTAGGTACAATATACCCGTCTTCTGTATGATTTTTTAAGAAAATATCTGAACCACATAAGAAATTTGTATATCTTAAAGCATCTGTTAAAGAACCACCACCTGTGATTATTGGATCATCCCAAGTTGTATCTACTGCATACCATTTGTCATTTATCATTACATAATTCCATGTGTGATTTTCAGTAACTCCTAAAGAGTTTGTTCCTGTACCACAAACTTGAACACAATGAATTCCCATACAATCTAATAAAAATTTATAAGCTTTTGCGTAACCATCACAAACTGCTGTCTTATTAATTAAAATTCCATATATATTATGAGAATGTACTAATAAATCATTTTCATCATATTTAGCATTATCTATTAAATAATTATGAGCTTGTTTTACTTTATCATAAGTTGTTCCTTTAAAATCATTTATTATCATAGCTGTTAAAGTATTAATCTCATTTTCTGCTACTAATACATCTGTTCTATTTTCAAATCCAGCATGTAAATAATTTGAACCAGATTCAGGACCAATTGAAATTTTATATGTAGTGTCTAACACAGTTTTACTAGCTTCTGTGTACATATACATTTTAGTAACATCTAAATAGAATATTTCTGGATGATCTAACAATAAAGCATTAACCGATAATTGGAACGCATCAGCTAAAGTTTTATCTCCACCAGAAGTATTTAAAAGTTCATTAAATACTGTTCCAAATTCTACTACATAAGTTCCTGACTTTAAATTGTCTAAGTTTTTATATAATTCATTATATATAGTTTTTCCATATGTATTTAATTGATTATAATAAAAATATCTATTAGCACCATAAACAATTCCATTTTCAGTTGTAGTATCATTATTAATTCCAACTGTTGTTGGTAATAATTCTGTTGTAGTATTTGAATCTTCAGGCGTATCAGTTGTTGCATCATCTTCTATATAGTAATCTTTTGGATATGAAATTATATTTTCTGTTACTAATGAAACTTCCTCTGTATTTTTATAATTTAAAAATCTTCTTATACTAAATTGTTCTGGAAGAGTTATTATTCCAAAAACATCCATTCCTAAAACTAATAAAACACCTAATATCCCTGTTATTATCAATAATAAAAAAAACGATTTTATACTTTCTTTCATTTGTACTCCCCTTTTTAATAACTAATTTCCTTGTTCTCTTCTCCAATAAAATAAATATTGTTGAGCCAAGCCAGATATACCTAAAAATTTATCTTGTGCTAATTTTTGTAATTCTTTTTTACTAACTTTTTCTTCATTTTCATTATGAATATATAAATCATTCATAACACGTCTTACCCAAACATCTATTGGAAAAACATCATATCTTTTTAAAGAGAAAAGCATTATACAGTCTGCTACTTTTTCACCAACACCATCTAATTTTAAAAGTTCTTCACGTATTTCATTAGAATCTGTCATTTTTTGCAATTTTTCTAAATCAACTTCCTTTTTTAAAATCATTTGAGTAGTTTTAAAAACTCTTTTATCTCTAAAACCCAAACCTAAATTTCTTAAATCTTCAACACTTGCTTTTGATAATTGTTTAGGTGTTGGAAATGTATAATATTCCTTTCCCTCAAATAAAATTTTATCTCCATATTGTTTGGATAATCTTTCAATTATTTTCTTTATTCTTGGAATATTGTTATTAGCAGATATTATAAAAGAAATAATACATTCCCATAAGTCTTGATGTAAAATTCTTATTCCATCACCAAAGCATGTACTTTCTTTTAAATAATTATCAATGTTTGATAATTTATTCTTTATATTCTTATAATCAGTATCTAAATCAAAATAATCGTTTATAAATTCTTCTAACTTCTCATTTAATGAACTTTTAAATACTATTTCATCATCTTTTTTGGAAACATTAATTACTCCATTTTTAACTATACCAGTATAAGAATTATCTTCTTCTTTTTCCCATCTAAAACATTGTCCACATTCGAATATATGTATTAAATCAAAAGAATCTTGATGTTTTACTTTAAACTCCATTATTACCTCATTTATTATATCTACTTTATCCATTTTTACAAACATATTGTATAATATATTATTCTTTTAATCAATGGAAATTTATAAAATTATATTAATTCTTAAAAACCTCTGTAAAGTTGTTATTATAGCTAAAAAGTGGTATAATATATATGGTTATAAAACTTAGGAGGTGGTACCCTTATGTATAACCATGACTCTATGGACTTGGTTGCTCTGGCAGCTGAGGAAGCACGCCGCCTTTATGAGGCAAATTTCCATCACTATCATCCATACACCGTCGAAATTGAAACCGATGGTGTCCCTGAGCACAGAACGGAATATTTCTGTCGCCTGGTGGAGGAAGAGCTTCTGGCTAAAGGCGAGAAAATCAGGAGAGATGGTCGATACTTCAAAATCGACCGCTATCAGTCTCACTAAAAAACGAGACACCCCGGCTTGCTGGGGTGTCTCGTGATTTTATCTATTTTTAAATCCTTCTCCATATACTTCTCGCACATCTGTTATTATTATAAATGCTTCTGAATCAATCTTTTGAGCTAAATCTTCTATTTCAATTAAATTATTTCTTTTAGTAACACACATTATAATCATTTTATCTTTTTGAGTATATAAACCTCTTCCATATAAACCTGTTCCACCTCTTTCTAATTCCATATTAAGTGCATAAGCTATTTCTTCATATTTATCTGAAATAATATAAATCATTTTTGAAAAATTTATTCCTTCAAAAACTATATCTATCATTTTTCCAACAATATATATAGCAATTGCTGAATATAAACCAATCTCAATATTCTTAAAAAATATTAAATTTAAAATTACAATAATTATATCTAATACTACTAATGCATTTCCCATCCTAAAACCAGGTTTAAAATTATTAACTAAACTTGCAATTAAATCAGAACCTCCTGTAGAAGACTTAGCTTTAAAAATTAAAGCTTGTCCAATACCTATAAAAATTCCACCATAAATACTTGCTAAAAATCTATCATTTATTGTAATAGTTAATTTATCAAACATATCTATCAAATATGAAAATATTACTGTTGAAATAATAGTTTTAGAAAAAAATCTTTTTCCTAATCTAAAATATGCAATTATAAATAATGGAATATTTAAAACAAAAATAGTAGTTCCCATTTTAAGTTCGAAAAAATAATAGAAAATTGTAGCAATACCAGAAAAACCACCACTTGATAATTTATTTGGAAGTAGAAAACAAGCTGTTCCAAAGCTACTTATTATACATCCTAAAACAGATAGCAATATATTACCCAAAAATTTTTTAATCATATAAATTTCCTTGTTTTATATAAATCTTTTTATATCCATATTATTCAAATTTTTTCCACATCTTATTCACAAAAAAATTGTTTCTATTTTATTATAATATTAAAAATAAATTATCTATTATTTATAAATCTTTCAAAATAAAAAAATAGGCTGTCCTTAGACAACCTATTTTCATTAATTTGTTTCTTCTTCTTTAAAATCTTTATATTCTTTAGATACTTTTATATCAATTTTTTCAACAGGACATTTAATGTCTTGTACAATTTTCACATCAATATCATAAGTTTCTTTAAGTTTTATAATATTTTCTCTTTTATGACCTACAATGTTGCTAACATTTTGAGGATTAACTATTATCTCTACTTCTTTTACTTTCATATTAAAATTTTTGATTTTTTCTATCATACTATCATAATATATAGAAGATTCAACTAAACCTCTAAAATTTTCATGATATGGCCCCGATACTACTTCACTAGTAGGAGATTCTGGATTACATATACCATCTGTTGTTTGAAGTCCAATTCTAATTATTTTTATTTTTTTCTTTTCAAATAAATAACATATTTCTTTACATCTTTCAACCGCTCTTTCGACTGTTAGTGGTTCATATCTACCTTCTTGATAATCTTTTTCAAGTTCAGTTCCTTTAATTACCAATACTGGATAAATTCTAACAATTTTAGGTTTTAATTTTATTAAATCTTTAGCAGTATTTATATCATCTAATTCACTACTTTCAGGCATTCCAAGCATCATTTGATGTCCTAAAGTAAAGCCATGCCATCTTATCATTTTAGACGCTTTTTTTACATCTTCAAAAGTGTGTCCTCTTTTTGATTTTTTTAATACATAATCATTTGAAGATTGAACACCTAATTCTATAGTTTTTACTTTATATTTTTTTAATCTTTTTAATGTTGGTTTATCAATATAATCTGGACGTGTTGAAATTCTAATTCCATCAATTTTTCCTTCTTTTATATAGTCATAAGCCGCACTTAATAAACTCTCTTGAAGCTCTACATCTATTCCTGTAAAACTACCTCCAAAGAAAGCAACTTCTTTATAGACATCTTTTTCTTTAAAACTATTTAAATATTCATCAATTATGTCTCTTACGTCATTAGATGTTATTTGTTTTTGTACACCACTTATCTTTTTTTGATTACAAAAAGTACAATCATTTGGACATCCTAGATGAGGGACAAAAATTGGTATGATATATTGCTTTTTCATACTGTTCCTCCTTATTTAAAGATAATTAATCTATATAATTTCTAAAGCCTTTCTAGCAGCTTCCATCTCTGCTAATTTTTTGCTTCTACCTTTACCTTTAGCTAATTTTCTACCATCACATTCTACTTCAGCTACAAAAGTTTTATCATGATCTGGTCCACTCTCATCAATTATTGTATATATTATTTTCACATCTCCTGCTACTTGTAATTTTTCTTGTAATACTGTTTTGTAATCTTTAAGCCCTACATTATGACTTGCAAATTCAACACTATCTTTTATATTTTTTAATATAAATTTTTTAGCTTCTTCTATATTAGAATCTAAATAAATAGCTGCAATCACAGCTTCAACACTGTCTGCTAATAATGCTTTTTTATTATTTTTTGAGGTTTGTTCACTTCTTCCTAAATATAAGAAATCACTAAAATTATGCTCTAAAGCTATTTTATACAAACTATCTTCACAAACTGCAAAAGCTCTAACTTTAGTCATTTCTCCCTCACTAAGATTATTATAATTTAAAAATAAATATTCACTACTTATAAATTCTAATATACTATCTCCTAAATATTCTAATCTTTCATTACTTTTAACTTTATGCTCATATGCATATGATGTATGAGTTAAAGCATTTTTTAATAATTCAATATTATTAAATTTATATCCTATTATTTCTTCAAATTTATCTAAATTTTTATTCAATTTATCACCTCCTAAAATTCATAATACCATTATATACCATTTTCTACATTTTTCAAGTAAATTTTATATTTGTAATATTTATTTAAACTGTATTTAACAATATTTCAAAAATGTTACTAAAAACTTATGTTTGCAATTATATTGCATATTTTTATCAATATTCTCTTATAAGCTTTCAAACCCTCGTAATATTTACTTTTTACACAAAAAATGGTATAATATAAGTACTATGTGTGGCTGGCGCGCACATTGTGTTATTGTAGGCAGGAGTTTCCCCTAAAAAGGTGCTCTTTCAACCATCCGTCCCATCCGGGGCGTACAAGTCCGGATTCTCTTGAATCCAGAGTATAAGGAGATTGATATGAAAAAAACAGCTCACCTGATGGCCCTTGTGGTCATCACTATCCTGGTTTGCGTTCTCAGTGGATGCAGCCGTAACGGCAGTACTGGTGCCACTCACGTTGGCCCTAAAAAGACTGCCACCGATACCATCAGCGCGGTTCTCACCAACAACGACTACACTTCTGGTGTTACGTTGAACTGGGCTAGCCGCGTTGGTAGCAGCGATGCAACCTTTACCGGCCTTCAGCAGATTGCCTTTATCATCGACGGCGATGAAAAGATGGAAGGAGTCTTTAAGGATCGTTCCTTCGACTCTGTTACGCTGGAGTTTACCGGCCAGACCTCTGGTAAAAAGGTTTCGCTTTCTAGCAGCCTGACCGGAAAGATTACCAACCTCGGTGCTGATAGCAATTACTTCCGAATGGATGGGTATACCCTCCAGTTCTATCCTCACTATTTTAGTGTTGGAGAAAAAGTAACTGTTAAGGCAACCTTCACCTACAAAGGAGAGGGTGTTATTGACCAGATCATGGACTCTAAGTCCGCAGAAGGTTTTTTCACTTTCACCGTAGGTGATGATACCGGAGAAACATTCTCCAATGCTTTTGATAAAATCGGAGACTTCTTTGAAGATCTTACTGGTGGAAACAAAGGCAACTCTTCCGATAACAACAGCGGTGATAGCAACAACGGTGATAACAACAACAGCAGCACCGTTGCAGATTTCCTTTCTGTTCGATACAGTGTTTCTGACACTGCAGAAGGAATTGTTGCACGCTATGAGGAAGACTCTGTGAAGAATGCGGTTACGATTCCTAGCACAACTGCTTACATCACCTTTTATACCCGTGAAGACAGCAAATACAACATCACCAAGGTGTATGTTGTACCTGTTGGGTATGAAGATGTGTACCAGAAGTTGGCCTGGAAGAATGACTACTTCTCCGACAACTGCCACAAGTTCGAGATTGACCTTTCTCAGTTCAGCGGTCAGACCATTACCCTTCGCGTTGAGTTCCTTGACGGAGCCGAGTGGAATCCGATGCCGGACCACTACTATGGTTTCATTACCATAAATGTACCGTAAAGGTCTTCCCCTGAAAGTTACGTATCTGCCAGGACGAAACTTTCTCCGACCAGCCCCCCTGTGGGGCTGGTTTTGTTTTATATTTCAAACACAAAAAGAGCCCTAAATGATAACTTAATGTCATCATTTAAGGCTCTTTGTAACGTATATTATACGTTTTCTTTTATATATTCAACTACGTCTCCTACAGAAACAACTTTTTCAGCATCACTATCAGGAATTTCTATATCAAATTCTTCTTCTAATGCCATTACTAATTCAACTATATCTAATGAATCAGCTCCTAAATCATCAATAAAAGATGCTTCCATTGTAACTGCTGTATCAGCAACTCCTAATTGATTAATTATAATTGCTTTTACTTTTTCGAAAACTTCTTCAGTATTCATTATTGGTACCTCCCTTTTGATTTTATATATGAAATTATTTAACTTCCAAAACTATATAATTTATATTTAATATATGTAATAAAAAATGTCAAGTATTTTTATAAAATTTATAATAAATATATTATTTTTTTATCAGATATTAAAATATTTTATTGTTCTTCAAGTTTTTTTGCATTTATTTTTTCAAACTCTTCAACCATAGTATCAACAGCTTTACTTTCTGCAAATTTTTCTGCTTGTTTTAATGTAAAATAGAATAAATAGTCATCACTACTTCCATGAGCTTTAACTACTGGTTTTTTCACTCCTAAAAATAAAGCTCCACCATATTCTTTATAACTTGTTTTCTTTTTAAATTTCTTTATTGCTGGAAGTGCTGGAATTGAACAAATTGTTCTAAATATATTTTTTGTTAAACTTTCTGTTAATGTATTTTTAACAAATTTTCCCATACCTTCAATTGTTTTTAAGAAAACATTACCTGTAAAACCATCTGTTATAATTGCATCTATTTCGCCTGTAAAGCATTCTCTACCCTCAACATTTCCAACAAAATTAATTCCATATTCTTCATGTTTTTCTTTTAATAAATTATATGCTTCTTTTGTTGTATCATTTCCTTTTGTTTCTTCTGTTCCAATATTTAAAAGACCAATTTTAGGATTTTCAATTCCATATGTATTTTTTAAATAAATAGTTGACATTTGAGCGAATTGCAAATAATTAATAGCTTTACAATTTGTATTTGCTCCAGCATCCATAAGCATTAAACCTTTTCCCTCTTTTTCAGTAGGAAGCATCGGTGCTATTGCTGGTCTATCTATTCCTTTTATTCTTCCAACTAATAAAGTTGCCCCTGTTAATAGAGCTCCTGAATTACCAGCAGATACAAAAACATCTCCTTTTCCTTCTTTTAACATATTAAATCCTACAACCATTGAAGAATCTTTTTTACGTTTTATTGCAACAGTTGGAATATCTTCCATAACAATTTCTTCACTTGCATGTTTAATAGAAAGATTACTAGCTACATCTTCAATTTTATCTTTTCCATAAAATTCTTTAACTTTTTTATTTATTATTTCTTCATTTCCTATTAAACAAATTTGTGATTTTATTTCTTTTGCCGCTCTTACAGCTCCTTTTATTGTTGCATCAGGTGCATTGTCTCCTCCCATTGCATCTAATAATATAATCAAAGTAATCCCTCCTATGTATTATAATAATACCTTTTTATTGTATTGCCTTTTAGCAAAAAAATCAATACTTTTATAAAAAATTATACTATGTAGTCACATTATTATTCATTTATTTAATAATTTTCTATATTATTTAAGCTATTATCAGACTCATAAGTATATTCATTAGTAATTTCGTTTTCAACAGTTTCGTTTTGATCAACTTTATTATTAATCTTATTTACAAGAGTTTTTTCAAGTTGTATATCACTATTCATATATCCACTTTCAAACTTTTTAAATTGTATAACGAAATAAAAAGCCATCATAATTGCTGCAAGACCTAAAATCCCTTTCATAGACCAAAAAAATTCATCTGGTATAGGTTGATTAAAAATTGTTCTTTTAATCTTTTTAACTTTAAATTTTTTTCTTTCAAAATTTCTAAGTCCTAAAAGCTCTGTTGGATTAAGTTCTAATATATATGCAAGTTTATAACACATATCAAGTTCAGGATAACTCTTGGAATTTTCCCAATCAATAACAGTTTTTATATCAATAGATTTTTCGTCTTTCTTTTTTCTTTTATTTATTTCATTTACTAAATCATTAACTGTCATTTTTCTTTCTATACGTGCTTCTTCGATTAAACTTCCACAAGTTCTTATTTTATGCTCACTCATATAAACTCCTTAATATAACTTTATAATAAAATAACTTTAAGTATTTAAAAACTTTTTACTTAATTAAAACTTTATTTATTTTATTATAATTATTATTAATGATTTTATCAACTTTTTTATAATTAAATATGCAATTTTAATAAAAGTATATTTACTACCTAATATATAGTTTTTATTTAAAACACAAAAAAAGAGTTTCTAGAAACTAGAAACTCCTTTATTTATATATAATTTCAAACTAAGCTATAACTTCTGAAACTACACCAGAACCTACTGTTCTTCCACCTTCACGAATAGCGAATCTTAATCCTTTTTCGATAGCGATTGGTGTGATTAATTCGATAGTCATAGATACGTTATCACCTGGCATAACCATTTCTGTTCCAGCAGGTAATTCAATAACACCTGTAACGTCTGTTGTTCTGAAATAGAATTGTGGTCTATATCCATTGAAGAATGGTGTATGTCTTCCACCTTCTTCTTTAGTTAAAACATAAACTTCTGATTTGAATTTTGTATGTGGGTTGATTGTTCCTGGTTTTGCAAGAACTTGTCCTCTTTCAACATCAGTTCTTTGGATACCTCTTAATAATGCACCAGCATTATCTCCAGCTTCAGCTGAATCTAATGATTTTCTGAACATTTCAAGACCTGTAATAACTGTTTTCATTCTATCTGGTCTAATACCAACGATTTCAACTTCGTCTCCAACTTTTACGATACCTCTTTCAACTCTACCAGTAACAACTGTTCCTCTACCAGTAATTGTCATTGTATCTTCGATTGGCATTAAGAATGCTTGATCTGTTGGTCTTTCTGGAGTTGGGATATAGCTATCTACAGCATCCATTAATTCTTTCATTGGAACATATTCAGCAGCATTTGCATCTGTTGAAGATGATTCTAATACTTTTAATGAAGAACCTTTTACTATTGGAATTTCGTCTCCTGGGAATTCATATTGAGATAATAAATCTCTAACTTCCATTTCAACTAATTCTAATAATTCTGGATCATCAACCATATCGCATTTATTTAAGTAAACAACGATATATTTAACACCTACTTGTCTAGCAAGTAAGATGTGCTCTCTAGTTTGAGGCATTGGACCATCAGCTGCAGAAACAACTAAGATAGCTCCATCCATTTGAGCAGCACCAGTGATCATGTTTTTAACATAGTCAGCGTGTCCTGGGCAGTCAACGTGTGCATAGTGTCTTGTTTCTGTTTCATATTCAACGTGAGCAGTATTAATTGTAATACCTCTTGCTTTTTCTTCTGGAGCACCGTCAATTTGATCGTATGCAGCATAGTTAGCTCTTCCTAATAAACCTAAGTATTTAGTAATAGCTGCTGTTGTTGTTGTTTTACCATGGTCAACGTGTCCGATTGTACCAATGTTAACGTGTGGTTTTGTTCTTTCGAATTTAGCTTTTGCCATTTTAAATTTCCTCCTTTAAATTTGAGACTTTTCTTCTAGTCTCTGTTTTTTTATTTTTTAAAATTTAATGACTTAACATTGCAGAAAATTAGGGATTTCTCCCTATTTTCTAATCAAATGCATTTTATAACATTTTACTTAAAAATGCAAGCATTTTTAGTAAATTAGTCTTCTTTTTTAGCTCTAGATGCAACGATTGCTTCTAAAACTGATTTTGGAACTTCTTCATAATGAGAAGGTTCCATAGAGTATGTTCCTCTACCTTGAGTTTTTGAACGTAAATCTGTAGCATATCCAAACATTTCTGAAAGCGGAATAAATGAATGAATTTCTTGCATTCCATCATTTGCGTCCATACCTTCCATTCTACCACGTCTAGAGTTAACGTCACCGATAACATCTCCCATGTATTCTTCTGGAACAACGATTTCAACTTTCATAATTGGTTCTAATATAACAGCTTTACCTTGTTTACATCCTTCTTTAAATGCCATAGATCCTGCAATCTTGAATGCCATTTCTGAAGAGTCAACATCATGGTAAGAACCATCAACTAAAGTAGCTTTGAAGTCTATAACTGGATATCCAGCTAAGATACCGCTTTCAGCAGCTTCTCTAATTCCTTCTTCAACTGGTTTGATATATTCTTTTGGAACAACACCACCAACGATTTTGCTCTCAAATTCAACACCTTTTCCAGCTTCTAATGGTTCCATTTCTAACCATACGTGACCGTATTGTCCTCTACCACCAGATTGACGAATGAATTTACCTTCAACTTTAACTTTATTTCTAATTGTTTCTTTGTAAGCAACTTGTGGTTTACCTACATTACATTCAACTTTAAATTCTCTTTTTAATCTATCAACGATGATATCTAAGTG
>JAEIGA010002363.1_pt1 | contig 30156 bp, 27 predicted proteins | sample 9270691 | NCBI WGS metagenome assembly JAEIGA01 (sample SAMN17057246, study PRJNA624740) | gut metagenome | biome: biome; isolation source: fecal sample | host: Bos grunniens | place: China: Xizang | collected 2019
CACCACAATAGAAATAACTGCCATGAGGATATACGTAACAATGTACATCATCACGGAATTCACAGTACTGTCAGGCAAATAGTGTCCATCCAAACGAATCTGTGACACAGCATTAGGATGAACCCTGCGACGGATCTCATTAGCGATGGACTTGAAAGCAATCAAGATACGGTCCACCTTGATACCTCCTGTAGTCGATCCCGAACATCCACACTGGAACGCCACAAACATCAGCACCACTCCAGCCACCACAGGCCAGGTCGAATTATCGCAAATAGCAAATCCCGTTGTGGACATGTAACTTACCACAGTAAACGTAGAATCCATCATTGCCCTGCCAAGATGGTCATATCCACCCTGAGCCCTGAGCACCAATCCCACGATCAGCGAAGCCACAGCAATCGAACCGAAATAATAGCCCACAACGGAACTACGCATCGGCTTCAGCGAACGGGTCACGAACACCGCATAGATAAGTCCGAAATGAAGGGCACAAACTGCCATATAGAATATGACAATCAGATGAAGAAGATCAGACTGGTAATATCCTACTGAAAGATTTCGTGTACTGAATCCACCTGTGGCCGCAATACTGAATGCATGATTCACAGCATCAAACAAAGTCATTCCCGCTGCCCAGAGGCTGAAGAAGATAACAATTGCGAACGAAAGATATACACCAGTAATGATCCTGATGACCTTAGAAGAATTATATCGATATCCGCCCTTTGAAAGAGTTGACATCTCCATATTCGTAAGCTTCAAACGATATGGACTGGCTGTAGGCATAACCAAGAGAAGGAAGACCACAACTCCCAATCCACCAATAAAATGCGTAGATGAACGCCAGAACAGAAGGCTCTTCGGAAGCGCCTCCACATCGGTCAGAATAGTCGATCCTGTAGTCGTATAGCCCGACACACTTTCAAACCAGGCATTAATCAACGTAAACTCACCTCCATATAGAACATACGGAAGCATACCGAAGATGAATGAAAGCACCCATGACAAAACGATGGTCAAGAATCCATCATTCAATGACAGCGCCTGGGTCTTATGCACAAAAATAAACGGGAATGCTCCTACAATCGCCGTAATCACAAAACTGATAAGAAGAGGAGTAAAAGCCTCATCTCTTCCATTCACCAGCGACACGCAGATAGACAAAAGCATAAACAAAGCACTGACCAGCAGTGCCTTGCCCACATTAATAGATATAGCCTTTACATTCATACCTATGCCTGATTTCTGTCCTCACGAAGAGTCTTGATGCGAACCTTGAGCTCGATATTCTCCTCCACAACCTCGGTAATTCCCTCATTGATCTCCGCCAGCTGATCATCGCCATCAAACTCATAATTATATCTTCTGGCTGAAGTACGGTAAGCATTCAGTCCCTCTGCCATCTTATTGATCGGTCTCACATAATCAGACAATGTGAACACCAATAGAAGCAGAATCAACAACAGACCAGCTCCTACAGATACCACACTTGGGATGATACTGCGATAGAATCCCGCATCAAAATCAGCTGAATTCTCACGAAGATCCTTATAGATTGTCTCATTCAAGACTGTCATTCCCTCAAGGAACTTGTTATACGAAGGCTGCAAAGTTCCGAAGAACCACTCACCTGTATCCACGCTGTCTGCCAAAAAGACATCGTTGAACTTCAGAGACGTATGCATGAAATCATCAAACGAAGTAACCACAGAATCCACCATAGGAAGCGCCTTCTGCGATGTAAACGAATTCTTCAACGAATCTGACTGAGCCATAAAATGCTCAATATCAAAGTTCGGCATCAAAGTAATATCGTTCTGAACCACCACAGCAAGCATCTGGTGGTTATACTCCTGTGTAATATCTGAAAGCTTCTGAGCATGATTGATGCTTCTGATGTTAGAAGCTATCAACTCCGACACATAATCGCTCATTCTACGATACTCCAAAATGGAAATAACGCTCGAAAGCAGCAAGATTGCCGCCACCGAACCAAGCGAAAAATACACCTTTCTTCTAAGTACTTTCATCTGTATATAAATTACTTAACCTGCAAATATAACCAATTACTATTTAAGACGTAACGTAGCCGAGCAGAAGTCCACGACACGTTCACGATGGGTAATGAAAATCATCGTACGATCCGGCATATGCGAAGTCAGTCGTTCCATTAAAATATCCTCTGTTTCTGAATCAAGCGCTGAGCTGAATTCATCCAGAAGCAAAACCTTACCCGGGCGCAGGAGCGCACGCGCAATAGCAATTCTCTGAGCCTGTCCCTCACTGAGTCCAGCCCCTTTCTCAAAACACTGGCTATCCAATCCAAGCGGCATCTGCTCAACAAAATCTGCAGCAGAAACCCTCAAAGCCTCCATCATCTGCTCATCACTAGCTTCCGGATTACCCACAAGAAGATTCTCCCTGATGGTACCGCTGAACAGACTGTTTCCCTGGGGGACATAAACAAGATTACACCTTGTAGAAGCCGAAACAGCTATATCTTCCGCACTTTCGGAATACAGACTGATATTACCCTTGCCAGGACGGAGCAACGAAAGTAGTAAACGGATCAATGTACTCTTGCCCACTCCAGTAGGACCAACAACAGCAGTCCTGCTGCCTGGAGTAAAATCATACGAAAATCCCGAAAGTACTGCAGCAGACGAATCCGGATATGCAAAAGTAACATCCTCCAGACGCACCCCCACAGCACCATCAAGCATCACAGACTCATCCACCTTCTCGCTCGGTAGCTCCTCCACCTCAATTATCCTATCAACAGAAGCAATAGCATGGATAAGCGACGGCAAAGTCTGGCTCAGTTCCATCAACGGACGCTGAATCTGTCCCACCAACTGGAGGAAAGCTGTCATCATGCCAAAAGTAACCGCTCCTGTACTAATACCGAATGCTCCCCATATAAAAGCAATAGCATGTCCAGCTGACAAAGCCAACGAAATGATAATTCTTGAAATGACACTGAATCTGGTGCGGCGAATTTCATTCGAATACAAAGTGCCTTGAAGTTCACCGAGAGAAGACGAACTGGCGCCAGTATATTCCATAGTCTGAAGAACAGTCAGATTCTGCATACTCTCCTGTAAATGCGACTGCACCTTACTGTCAGTACTACGGATATCATGAGTCATCTGACGCAGACGTCTAGCCACAAAACGGCCTCCCAGTACTCCCACAGGCACAATCACCACAATCACAAGAGCCAGACGCAAATCCAGAACCATCAAGAACACAAGAGCTGCAACGAACTGAAGTCCAGCTCCAAAGAGATTAGGAAGTGACCCCGACATTGCAGAAGCCACCACTCGCACATCCTCGAGAACACGATTCAGAAGATCACCCGTATGACGTCTCTCACCACCATCGTTCTGAAGATGCAACATCACATCAAACATCCTCGCGCGCAGTTCATTGCGCATCTTTACATCAGTCTTAGCCTGAAGATAAGTGCGAAGAGCAGCGAGCAAGACACGGCCGATGATCAGCACTGCCATTGTACCAGCACAAGCCCAAAGATGCGATACTTCCCCAGCTCCGTTGAACATAGCGACAGCCTCATCAACCATTCTCTTGCATACATAGACAAATCCAAGAGAACAAACGGTCAGCAAAAGATGACATAACATCATCCCCGCTATCGACCATCCATATGGTCTTGAAACCCTAAGAATCCAACGTAACTGTTTCATAACCTATTCTTTAACCTCTACAGCAGCGCAACATACACGAGCTGCCTCCTCATCCGGAAGACATTCCAGATGCCAGCATTTCACTGCTGAAATCACCTTCTCCACAGACTTATGTAATGCATTAGTCGCACTTGGTTCCCATCTCATACAACTACAAGACGGCATAAATGCAGTATAAGCCAGAAGTGGCACAAGACGATTTATCTTATTGTACGGAGCCTGTGACAACCTTACGATTCCAGCGAGGGGTACAAAGTCATTCTTATAGCAAGGGGTCTTTCCACTCCATGGCGATCCATACACATATGCTTGTCCATCAATAACGCGCACTACAGGATTATCATCATTCAAAAGCTCTGTACCCTCAATGTGTTTAAGCCACAAGCTGCTGTGAGTACTCTTACCTGTACCACTCTTTCCAAGGAACATATAACCACGTCCCTTATATTTTATCACGGAAGCATGCACCATAAGGGTATCCTGACCAGAGGTGCGGAATGTGTAAAGAAGCATTATAGCATTGCTCAAAGCAAACTCCATCAACTTTTGAGCATATGCTTCAGAGACATAGACCACAGCCTCAGAATAATCATCTGAAGTCGCCACAATACAATTTGGTGCTTTCTTGGTATATGAAAATCCATACAAGAATTTTCCATCCTGCTCAAATAGCCAAAAATATGGCGCTTCATCATTGAAGACTTCTTTCACCTGTCCTGTTACGACTGAACGTAGCGTCTCTACGATCTCTACTTTCAGATTGATGACAGGAAGCGCATCAGCTCCAGTTTCAGTAAAAGGCACGTAAGGAGCCAAAAAGGTCTCTGGATCAAACCCATTTGGCAAAGAAATGCAGAAAGTATGACCTGCAACTGTATATTTGTAAGAATTTCCCATAAAACTTTCAAAGATAGCAAAATTTATCAGTACTTTTGCATTGCTCGACACGTATTATCAAAATGACAAAGCAGATTCTCATAAATAAAGAAGACATCTTCAAAGAAATCAGTACAATGATTGCTGAGGGAAAGACTGTAACCTTGACAGCAAATGGTTATAGTATGAATCCTTTCCTTGTTCATCTGCGAGATCAGATTACCCTAGGTCCTTGGACAGACTCTGATATTCGTCCCGGCACAGTTGCTCTCGTACGAGACATAAAAGGCAATATCGTTCTACATCGAATCATCCGTCGAAAAGGAAACCATATTCTACTTGAAGGTGACGGAAACATTGGTCAGCAAGAAAAAGCGACTCTTGACGGCATTGCTGGCATCATGCACAGCATCACACGCAAGAATCGCACTTATACTTCTACAAATCTCCTTTGGAGAATATACTCTTGGATATGGGTCACCTTCAGGCCTCTACGCCGCTATCCACTAGCTCTCTGGCGCAGACTTAATCCTCAGCCTCCGCTACATCGCTAGGCTTTTGCGTAGCAGCAGCCTCATCAGCCAGACGCTTACGATATGCATCCATACGCTTCTTCCAAGCCGCCTGTCTGAGACGTTCCTCCTTCGCCTGCTTAGCAGACGCACGTTCACGCATATCCTCGAACTTCTTTTCCAGATAATTATCAGCCATAACTACTTTCTAAAATCCTTAATTCTCTGTTCTTCGGAAAGTTTACAGATAAGCAGTCTGCCATCACGCTCCACCACAATACTGTCCTCGAGTCCCTGAAGCACAACACTTTCAGCACCAGGAGCATGTACAATACAACCTCTACACTCGTTCAAATGAACATTATCTCCCACCACAGCATTTCCGTTTTCATCATGCTTTAAAAGCGTCCAAAGTGAGCCCCAAGTTCCAACATCGCTCCATCCGAAATCACCCGGAATTGTGTAGATATAATCCGCCTTCTCCATCACCGCGTAGTCAATCGAAATCTTCTCGCAAGTCGGGAATATAGAACGAACAACAGCCGGTTCATCTGCTGTATAAAACGCCCTCGACATCTCATCCATCTTCGCAGCCAGATCAGGCACAAAAGTCTTCATTGACTCCACAATCGTATTCACGCTCCACACGAAAATTCCGGCATTCCAAAGATAATTTCCAGCAGCAAGATACTCCTTAGCGACCTCCAGAGCAGGCTTCTCCCTAAATGAATCTACCTTTCTGACTTCAATTGAATTTTCCTGACCAGCAATCTCCCCCGCTGCTATATAACCATATCCAGTCTCCGGACGAGTAGGACGGATTCCTACAGTTACAATACGTTTCTCAGCCGCAGTGAACTCCAATGCCCTGGCAATCACCTTCCTGAAATCATCTACATCAACCACTAAAGCATCAGCCGGAGTCACCACAACATTTGCCTCCGGGCACTGCTGACGTATCTTCCAGCATGCATAAGCAATACACGGAGCAGTATTACGCATAGCAGGCTCAGCAAGGATATTCTGCACAGGAATCTGAGGCAACTGAGTACGAACTGTATCCACATACTCCGCACTGGTCACTACCCAGAAATTCTCCAACGGACAAAGAGGAGCGAACCTCTCCACTGTCATCTGTATCATGGTCTTACCACAGCCCATCACATCAATGAACTGCTTCGGACACTCAGGAGTACTCATCGGCCAGAACCTGCTGCCGATTCCTCCTGCCATTATCACTATATGATTATTACTATTCATGTTCATGTAATTGTCATCCTGAATTAAGATGCTTCACTGCGTTCAGCATGACAGGTGTCATGTCATCCTGAATTAAGATGCTTCACTGCGTTCAGCATGACAGGTGTCATGTCATCCTGAGCGAAGCGAAGGATCTCCTACAAAGAATTATAGGTTTCCAAAGCTTTCTCCAAAATCACCACAGCACGCTTCAAATCCTCAATATTCAAAGCATAAGCGATACGCACCTCATCACGTCCCATACCTGGTGTAGCATAGAAGCCATTACCCGGAGCCATCATAATAGTCTCGCCCTCATAATCAAAATCAGTCAAGCACCACGCGCAGAACTTCTCCGCATCATCCACTGGAATACGAGCCATAGTGTAGAACGCGCCCATAGGAATCGGTGAATACACTCCCGGAATCTTATTAAGTCCATCAATCAGACACTTACGTCTCTCCACATACTGCTCATACACATCAGCTGAATACTCCTCAGTACCCTCAATCGATGCCTCAGCCACAATCTGGCCCAAAAGAGGAGGACTCAAACGAGCCTGACAGAACTTCATCACAGCATCACGCACAGCCTTGTTTTTAGTAACCAAAGCACCGATACGGATTCCACACTCAGAATATCTTTTTGATACAGAGTCAATCAATACCACATTATCCTCAAGACCATCAAGATGGAAAGCTGAAATATATGGTGAACCTGTATAGATAAACTCACGATAAACCTCATCAGAGAACAGATACAGGTCATACTTCTTCACAAGGTCACGAATCTGATTCATCTCCTTGCGAGAATAAAGATAGCCTGTAGGATTGTTAGGATTACAGATCAGAATTGCCTTTGTGCGCTCTGTAATAAGTTCTTCAAACTTCTCCACTGGAGGAAGAGCAAAACCTGTCTCAATTGAAGAAGGCACAGTCTTGATCACAGCACCGGCAGACACAGCAAACGCCATATAGTTAGCGTAAGCAGGCTCAGGGATAATGATCTCATCACCCGGATTAAGACATGAAAGAAAGGCGAAAAGCACCGCCTCAGAACCTCCGGCAGTAACAATGATATCATCTGGTGAAAGTTCAATACGATACTTAGAATAATACTCTGCAAGTTTCTTACGGAGGCTCAAGAAACCCTGACTTGGGCTATACTCAAGAACTTTTCGATCCACCTGACGAACTGCCTCAAGAGCAGACTCCGGAGTCGGAAGATCCGGCTGACCGATGTTCAGATGATACACTTTGATTCCCCTTGCCTTGGCATTATTTGCAAGAGGAGTAAGTTTTCGTATAGGTGACGATGGTATTTCAATACCACGTTGAGAAATGACAGGCATATCTATAATTACTTTTTATAGTACTTTGCGTACCACTTAGCGAATCTCCTCAATCCTTCTCTAAGAGGAGTAGATGGTTTGAAACCAAAATCGCGCTCCAATGCAGATGTATCTGCAAAAGTTACAGGGACATCGCCTTTCTGCATAGGCACCAATTCCTTATGGGATTCAAAATCATAATCAGAAGGAAGAACACCCGCACTAATCAGTTCCTGCTGCAATATATCTACAAATTCGAGAAGATTCTCTGGTTTGCTATTACCCACGTTATATACTGCATACGACTCAGGAGCTTTCAACATCACACGATAGACGCACTCAATAACGTCATCAACGTATGTAAAATCTCTCATACAATCACCGTAATTGAAGATCTGAATCTTCTCTCCCCTAACGAGTCGGTCAGTAAATTTGAAATAAGCCATATCTGGACGGCCAGCCGGTCCATAGACCGTAAAGAAGCGCAATCCTGTTGATGGAATATTGTATAGCTTGCTATATGCGTGAGCCATCAGTTCATTGCTTTTCTTGGTTGCAGCGTACAGAGAAACCGGGGTATCTGACTTTTCATCAGTAGAATATGGCAACTCCTGATTTGCCCCATAAACTGAAGACGAGGAAGCGTATATAAGATGCTGGACACCACCGTCATACAACTGATATGATTGGCGGCATGCCTCCAGAATATTATAAAAGCCTACGATATTTGTCTCAACGTAAGCATCAGGATTTGTAACACTATTACGCACACCCACCTGGGCAGCAAAATTGATTACAATCTGAGGTTTGAAATCCTCGAAGACACCTCGTAAAAACTTCGCATCTACTATGCTTCCTTTAACAAAGGTAAATTGCGGATATCCGGCAAGTTCACTTAAACGCGACTCTTTCAATCCGACATCATAATAATCGTCAAGATTATCTAATCCGAGCACCTGAACATCATCCCTCTGCTGCAAAATAGTCTTTGCAAGATTACTTCCGATAAACCCCGCTACGCCCGTGATAAAAACCCTCATAAATCAGTCCCTCTTGAATACGTCTCTAGTATAAACCTTCTCCTGTACATCATCAAGCACAGAATCATAGCGATTGGCAATAATCGCATCACACTCTGCCTTGAACGCCTCCAGATCGTTAACCACACGACTTCCGAAGAATGTAGAACCATCCTCAAGCGACGGCTCATATACAATCACTGTAGCTCCCTTAGCCTTGATGCGCTTCATCACGCCCTGGATAGAACTCTGGCGGAAATTGTCAGAATTCGACTTCATAGTCAAACGATAAACTCCGATCACACAGTGGCGTTCCTGAGATGCATCATAATGATATCCCTCACTATATGAATAATATCCGGCCATCTGAAGCACACGGTCGGCGATAAAATCCTTACGGGTTCGGTTACTCTCCACGATTGCACGCATGATTTCCTGCGGCACATCATCATAGTTTGCAAGCAGCTGCTTGGTATCCTTAGGAAGGCAATATCCGCCGTATCCGAAAGAAGGATTATTGTAATGGTCACCAATACGTGGATCAAGGCAGACACCTCGGATGATATTCTGAGTGTTAAGTCCCTTCATCTCCGCATATGTATCAAGCTCATTGAAATAGCTTACACGCAGAGCTAAATAAGTGTTGGCAAAAAGTTTAACCGCCTCAGCCTCTGTAAAGCCCATAATCAGAGTATCAACCTCAGGTTTCAAAGCACCCTCCTGAAGCAAAGCAGCAAACTTATTCGCAGCCTCCACCAAACGTGGACTCTCAAGGTCAGTACCCACAATAATTCTCGAAGGATATAGATTATCATACAGTGCCTTTGACTCACGAAGGAACTCCGGCGAGAACAGGATGTTCTCAGTATTGTACTTAGCTCGAACGCTCTCTGTAAAGCCAACCGGGATGGTCGACTTGATTACCATAATCGCATCAGGATTCACACTTAGCACCTTCTGAATTACGGCCTCTACTGCAGAAGTATCGAAGAAATTGCGCTGAGGATCATAATTAGTAGGAGCTGCAATAATCACAAACTCCGCATCACGATAAGCAGTCTCCCCATCCAAGGTAGCTCTAAGATCCAGCTCCTTCTCAGCAAAATACTTCTCGATATACTCATCCTGAATAGGACTCTCACGGCGATTGATCATCTCCACCTTCTGCGGGATAATATCCACAGCTACCACACTATGGTTCTGCGAAATCAATGTCGCCATCGACATTCCCACGTATCCGGTTCCTGCAACTGCTATCTTCATATCATACATCTTTAGAACTTACAAAGTTAACAATTTCCCCACACTCTACAAACGTATAGACGCCATCTAAAAAATTCCAATCATCTGATCTAATCAGCCTCATACTTCCTGCCCATAAGAATCGGCAAGAACTTATCCCATACGAATCCTATGGCACTCTGCCCGAGAAACTCCTTAGGTTTCCATGCTGATTTTACAATTCTACGAACGTTACCCATTCGCTCTGCAATAATACTTTTCTTATGAACCTGCTCGTATGGACGGAACAGATCATCAATAAACTTCTCAACTACAGCAGGCTTCAGCAAAGTCATTTCTGTTCTAATACACTCTGGAACGTCATCTATGGCTAATCCAAGATGTCTCACCGACACCTCACTCATCACAGCAGCAAACTTAAGAAGCTCATGATCGCGTAAGCCTAATGCAGTCTGTTCCGAAGAAAGAAGTTCCTTTTCGTTTCTCAAGAAGTATATCCAATCTACAAGGAATTTAAATGATATACCCTCATAAATAAAATGCGACATCGCATGATGAAGATTGAAAATCAATGAGAAGTGAGCATCAGGATAATATAAGCCTGGCTCATCATACGTTGCCAAATGAGATACAGCCATCTTCTTTAAATCAGCATCCAAATCAGCCAATTTCTGACGTCCTCGAACATCCAATAAACAATGGTGATTTTCAACCAGAATTCCGCTAAGATTCATATGTGAATGCCTATAGAAATCCGTATCTACCTTGACACCTTTCGACTTGAATGCATCATCAATCACATTGCCCATATCAGGAGCATACAGATCAATATCAACAAACTTACGCGCATGAGGAACTGGATAATACTCCGCCAACGACAATCCCTTGAGCAACAAACATTTCACCCCAGCATATTTAAGAAGTACTTCAATTTTATCTGCTAGTTTCTTTAGTCTGGTATACGACTGTTGCGTTGACATATCAGCAGTAATAAACTTCAAAAGAACTTCTTTTGAGGGCCTTAGGTCCACAGGCAACTTCTCAATAGCCACACATCCCAATGCTGACAATCCATGGAGGCTCAATGTATTAAATGCCCAATTCCACTCATGTGCTGACATCGGGCCAAAATCCGCCACTTCCCCGCCCAAAGCCAAACGCAAAATCTTATATACTGATTCCTTATTCATCCTATCTATCATTTTCAAGGTGTAAAAACTCCTCAGTCTTTATCGGATCATATGCACCATCCTTCGCCTCGAAAATCACACTACCGTCTTCAAGGCATACCAATGTATGATATTGGCCCATTGGCACCTGAACTCCAGGACACTCTCCGCCAGCCTCAAGTATAAACTCAGCGGTTTTTGTTCCTGTAGCATCATAAAACTCCTCTCTAACTTTACCTCGCAAAACAACCACTGTTTCCGATGTATCCACATGCCTATGGATTGGAATTACCGTGTCAGTCATCAACACATTCAGCATTCTTTGCGAAAGATCATCATGAGTAGTCCTGAGGTCGAAATTCATCCTTCTTCTCGGAGACTCCTGAGCCTTAAGCAAGACCTCGTCAAATAGTGCATTATCTAATTTCATAATATCTCTGAATACTTATTCAAAATCACTTTTTCAGAATATGAATTCTCAGCGAGAAGGCGCGCCTTTATTCCCATCTGTATAAGTTCTGATTTTCTCTCAACTGAAAGTTCTCTAAGAAATAAAGTAACTTTATCAATCTCGTTAGGCTTAAAGACGTAGCCTATACCATTTTCCTTAATCATCAAAGCCACCTCACTCTTATCATCTCCAATATACAATATCGGCTTACCTGCAGCGAGAATATTATATGTTTTTGAAGGCACTCCTAAACCATACATCCCCTCTGCTAATGTAACTATAGCTAGATCACACGAATTAAGAATCTTATTCTGCTCATTTCTCTTGTAATTCCCATAGAAATGGACATTGTTCATCTTATTGACCTCTACAAAATTCTTCAGATCTTTCTCCACAGCTCCGCCACCGAAGAAACTCATTTCTATTAGGTCATTGGAAGAATCTTTCACACATTTCAACAACTCCATCAATCCCTGCACACGACCAAGATTGCCAGCATACTGTAAAACTATCTTACCATCATCAACTCTCTGCTCAGGGTTTACATTATCCAGATCTGCCCAGTTCTCTATGATAACCGTCTTATTCTCACTTCCCTCTCCTATCTTTCTTGTCACAACATCCTCCATATCGCGTCCAAGCACAATCAACTTATCTGCCTTAGCATAAGCTCTGTCAAACAGGGATTTCAAGAATCTATAAAACAGTGACTTCTCCGACTTTATAATTCCCGCAGGAATTGTATTTTCCGGGAACACATCATGCACCAAAAGGCTTAGCCTGAATGATTTTCTTGAACGCAATCTTGCAACAGACAAAAGGATAGGTGCCGGATTAGTCACGACTAGTACCTCATCACCATCTACAACCCTCTTTTTCAGCTCACGAGTAAGTTTCCAGGTCATAGATAACAACCTGAATACCCTTGATATCAATCGATTCTTCCCAAATACAGTTGCACTGACACGATGAACTTTAACCCTATCATCTATAGTACCGGCATCTATATTTCTTCCCTTCCCTTCATACGAAGCAGGTCCGCATATTACATTAACATCCATATCACCGACCAAATGATCAGCAATCTTTGTCAATATATATGCTGTGGCTGTTTCTTCCGGGAAAAACACCTCAGTGACTATCCAAAGTTTCTTCATATAAGTCTACATACTTCTCAAAAGATAAATCCTTATCAAAATACTTCTCTGCACGTTCACGGCAAGCCCTGCCATAACATGCCTTCCCCTTCATCACTATTTGCTCAATTGCATTTAGCACGCCGTCAATATCTCCCGGTTTTACGACTATCCCAGTCTGAGGAGTAACAAGTTCGGGACTCGCAGTGGAATCATATACCACGGCAGGTGTACCACACGCCAAAGCTTCAACCGTAGTCAGCCCAAACGTCTCCTCGTATGAAAGATTAAGCAACACATCAGCAGAGGCATATAGAGCGACGAGTTCCTCAATATTTGAAGTTCGTCTTATACCAATAACATTTGGTGGCAAGGAGGAAATCTTATCCTTAGTCAAACCCACCAACATTATCATATAGTCTTGACCTAGCCTATTTGACAATTCAATATAATCATCAAATCCTTTCCTAGTAGACCATGTTGTTGCTAATGCTATCAATAGTTTCTTTCCCCGTATATTATAATGTTCTTTCACGTCAATTTTAGAATCTTGCGAAAAAACCTGCAAATCAATTCCGTTGTATATAGTCGTGATATTATGGGATGAGAAGAATGACTTTGACACTTCCCCCTCCAACCATTTGCTGACGGTCACCAATCTCATTTTTGAATTGGCAGTAAACAAGTTCTTCTTCTTGATAAATTGTCGTCGGGTCCGATCAATTAAGGTTGCTTTATGCTTACACGATGAACACTCATGTTGCCACTTTTCGCAATCACTCCTCATATAATATGGACATCCGCCTGTAAAAGCCCAGCAGTCATGTTGAGTCCATACAACAGGAATAGCAGACCTGTTCAAATACTCGAATAGCACCTCATAATTCAACCAATGGTCATGAATATTATGCAGATGTACAACGTCTGGAGAGATGCGTTCTATCTTTTTAATAAGATTTCTGGTTGCAAACCTTGAAGATAGCCCATCATTATCAAATAATTTATGTTCGATATAATGAAGTAAGACACTTAATCTGTTACCTATCTTAATCAAGTTGCTTTGAGACGGATTTTTATACCTGCCGTAAGCGATATAACTATCCCAACCGCGCTTCATAGCAACACAACCTATTTGTTCTGCTATTCTGCCGGTAGACCCCCAGTTTGCTGTTGAATTGATTTGCAACACCTTAGGCATAGACACTACATTTTTAAGATATCATCAACCATATTTTTCAACTGCTCACCAGCATGCGCAGGGGTATAAACAGTTCTCACATAGTGACAACCGGCACGACCTAACTTCTCTCGCAGTTCTTTATCTTGAAATAGTGTTTCCACCATACCAGCCACAAAGTCAACATCCCCTGGTTCAAATAACAGACCTGTCTCATTATCATCTATGAGATTTGTAATACCACCAACTTTGGCCGCTAATATTGGAAGCCCTGCTGCCTGTGCTTCAAGAATGTTAACTGGAGACATTTCCATTTGAGATGGACAAAGATATAAATCATACTTCATCAATCGCTCTCTCAGTTCATAATTCTCTATCCTGCCACAAAAATTGAATCGGCCATACAGATTCGACTCGACTACCTCATTTTTCATGGACTCCACATAATCTGGCGTACCGTCAATATCACCATAGATATCAACATCTATCGGTAATCTATCAGCCAATTTTTCCAATACCTTGAGAATAAAATCCTGACCTTTTGCTGGTGACACATACGCAACATACACAATTCTGAACCTTTCACGGAATGAATAGTCAGATTTAGCTGCCCAAGGTCTCGCATCTATAGTATTGGGGAGCAAAAGCAGACTTTCTCTTTTTACATAATTAGAAAGTAAAGCTTCCGAAACAAATGATGCCAAAGAAACAAAAACATCAGTTGTCAATCTTATCAAAAGTGACATCATTTTCACTGACTTCTGATTTTGCCAAGCATATGAGTTATGGCTTGTGGAGATCAGAGCTATCTTACCTTTAATAAAATAAGATGCAATCTTAGCCGCCAGCATATCCCACTTTGTGTTAGTATAGATTACATCTACTGCATATTTTCTCTGCCATCTTATAATTTCTTTCACCCTTGCAGGTACACCTAGTAAAGTGCTGACATTTGTTTTACTATACTCAATCGTATAATTATCAAACTCCGGGAAATGTCTCTGACATGCAAAGGAATCATCAAAGCTCATTACAAGTTTCTCAGAATATGATCCCAGCTGATCTACGGCACATCTATTTCGGCCAATAAGTAACACCTTCATCCTATACACAGATTAATATATTCCGGAATATGCCATGATATACTTGCGAGCGCAAATATCAACATCATAAAATTTCAAATATGAATTATATGCAGTTTCTCTCATCTTGATACGTTCATTTTGGGGCATCAATACAAATCGTTCTATTATATCCACATAAGATTGAAAGCACATATCTTTTGCTACCAATCCATTAACACCATCCTGCACCATATTAATACAGCCACCAACAGGGGTCACTAATGGCACACACCCAACTGAAAATCCTTCAATGATTACCATCGGCATGCCCTCTATTTTTGAACTTAAGCATACAGCATCTGCTTGTAATAAAAAATGTCTTACATCCTTTACACAACCACAGTACTTTACATTTTCAGAAAGGTATACGGAAAGTTCATCAAACAAAGCTTTATTTGCAGTATTATCTCCAAACCAATATAAGTAAACATGCGGAAACTGCTCTGTAACCTTTTGAAAAGCCCTAAGTAGCAACTCCTGATTTTTGACTGGCTGACAACTTGCCGGATGAATGAAGATCAAGTCATTGACATTATTGCGTAATTCATTTTGCGTAATATCACCTTCACACCTTGACACTCCGTTATAAATAACTCTTGGTTGGATACCGTAACATTCTCTAAAAGATCTGGATGATTCTTCTGATATAGCTATAGGGGCAACTAGGCGTAGCTTAAATAAAATCTTTCTTATGAATCGTCCTAATCTCCCACCACACTCAAAAAAAGCATCAGAATGAATTGTTGCCACAAACTTTACCTTTCGGCAGAGAAGTGAAGCTAATAACAAGTATGGTATTGTATTCAGATGCGCATGAACAACATCATATTTATTTTGAAGTATTTTATGGAACAATAAAAACTGAATGCTTAAACTAGCTCCTTTCTTTTTATCAAAACTAAATACTTTAGCATTAGTTAATTTAGAACTGAAATGATGGTCATGATTAACGGGATACATTACACCAACTTCACATGTCACGTCATCAAATGCGTTTAGCGCATTGGTCAACTCACAAACAAGTTTTTCTGCACCACCACTTTGTAGACTTGGTATCAACTGAAGTATTTTCATCATAATATAAATTTTAATGCACCGATATTACCACCAAGTATACATGGATAGGAGTAACGAATATAGGACTGAAACAAAAAAGAAAATCAAGTTCTTACCTATTATCCCTCGATACTCTCCATTATGCATATAAGTATGACTTAATACAATCGTCAAAATAAAATACATCACGTGCAATATTCTACTACTCATAAAAGCAGAAACATTCTGTCCATAAAAGAGCATAGAGACATAGAAGAGAATAAAAGTATACCTAGATAAGATTGTAATATACCTACTACCCTGAACACTTCGTAGAATATTTGCTTTTATAAGAATATATATACTGACAAAACAAGGAAGAAAGTTAATGACTTGCTGAATGACACCTCGAATATTTGCACTCAAATGTTCACCCTTCATGTATGAATTTGTAAATCTCGTCATATCATCACCAAGGGCTATTAGATCTACTACAGACTCTATAGCCGGGATGATACGTATACGTAAAATCGGGAAGAGGGCCAATGATAAAAATAATGAGAATCTATTGATAGGTAGAAAAGACAGGATGAACAAGCAAATGAATGCAAACATACTCCTGTGGAAATAAAGCGACAATACGCAACCTGCAATTCCAAGAATACAAGAAAGCAGCCTCTTACCATTTATTGGTTTTAATAGAAAGGAAGAAGATAGCAGAAATATTGATATTCCCAAACTTCCTCGTGTTATGGCAAATTGGTAAAGAAGCACTACGGCTGTAATTAATGCAGTTACCCCTTGATTTAACTTATAGCGCTTAAATGTAAGAATCAGGAAAAACGATGCTAGTCCCCATATGATCAATCGCCATATGTAATAATTTCGGGGTAGAATACTCAACAGCCAGAAATAGACTTTTTCTACATGAATCGGCCCATTTACAACATGCATCCTATTGTAGATATCGTGATAGTGATATGTATCGGCTGAACAAAATGCATATGTTGAGAACAATGTTACCATTATGAATAGGAAACCATAACTATGGACTCCTTTATTGACACAAGTAACGAAATCCCTTCTATATGAAAGGATCAAGATAAACCATAAGAAAATATTGATAAGCACTAATTGCCCATTATAAGCAAACTCCATATCGCTAAACTTATGAAATATTATTCATTATACGCTTGCCGTACATTATCAAGTATATGAAAGCAAATACTATTGCACCTAACAATAAAACTATTGAAGTATTACTTATCAGTTTCATTAATACGAACCTTAATAGCAGTGCTAAAGAAATTGACACAAAAAAAATCTGTACAAGTTTCATCAATGATTTTTTCAGTATAAAACCTGATAATTTATAAAGGTAAATTTCGCTGATAATAAAATCCATTGTTGTACTTATCAACCATCCCAAAATCAATATTTTGATATTATATTTGATTAAAACCAAGGCCAATAAAATTCCAACCATTTTCTTAATAAGTTCGGATTTCAACAAAAAATCACCTCTGGCCTTTACCTTCAATATATTCACGTTAAGTGAATGTAGTGGATAAAGCATAAAACCCAAACTCATTATCGAGACCATAAAGTCTGCTTGCAGCCATTTCTCTCCGTATAATAAGCATATAACGTCTTTAGAGAAAACGGACACGAAGACCGATAGCGGGAGTATGAACAAACAACAGATTTCAAAAGAACGATTATATGAATTATTCAAATCCTCCTGAGACTGAATTTTGCTCTGAATCGGATACAAGGCTCTCATAAAGAAATCACTAAATCCGATTGGTCCCATACTAGCTAACGATTTACCTCTATCATAATAACCCACATCACTGATTTGATAACGTTTACCAATCAAAAGATTATACAAGTTATTATATATTGAATTAAACAGATCGACAACAAATACTCTGATACCAAAAGGCATAAGAGATTTCAATGCTTCTAATGAAAATCTGAAATCTGGTCTCCATCTAGCTGATATAATATATCCGATAGACATAATTAGAGTTGACAATATACTTTGACAAACCAAAGACCAATATTTACATCCGTTATATGCCAATAAGATTGTAGGGATTGCAGACAAGACTAGAGCATATACATTGATCTTGGCTAGTTTCTTAAACTTTAACTGCTTGATAAGCTGCAATCGACTTATCATAGCAAACGAGTTTATCAATAAAACAATAAAATAAACTCTGATTACTCTTGTCAAATCCTGTACTTCATAGAATTGCTCAATATATGGAGCTACAATAAAAAATATCAGGTACAGGAATAAAGCTATGAATATATTAAACAGATAAACGGAATTATAGTCGCTGGAAGAACAGTCTTGCTTTTGTATCAGGACTGTAGCCAATCCGCCATCTATAAACACCTGAGCCACAGAAATAAAGATAGCAAGCATAGATACTACGGCAAAATCACTCGGCATGAGCAATCTTGCCAGCGTAATCTGTATTATAAAATTTATTGAAAAAGTGCCTACTTTTTCAACTGCGCTCCAAATTACAGCTCTTCTACCCTCAATAATACTCATTTTGTATTTGGACAGCTTTTAACGTTATTTTTTATATGAAAACATAGCACAGCCAACAGCGATGCCGGGAAAGTAAGTAAATATAATAGTTTCAATACAGGCAACTGCAACTGTGTGTATGCCTCCCTGAACCCGACATCTGTCAATTGACACATTGCATTATATTTTATAATGTCAACAATCATTTGCTTTCGTTGATATCTGCCGGCATAATCCAAATTCTCAGAATAATAGTATTTTATTCCAACAATATAGTTATACAAATGAGAAACTCCCCTCCTTGACTTATTGTGAGACACTTGATTATCTGCATCTAAATGCACTATTCGAAGGACAGATTTCAAATATCTGGTTTTTGTCAATCTTCCAGCACGTCCCCAAAGAATATTTTCTGAGAAGAACTTAACCTTATCTGATAGCCAGAATTCATCCGGTATACATAGATATTTATCAAGTTCACTCACCCTCAACGAGGTAATCATTTCAGATTGTTCTCCATTTTTTATAGCAACATTATGATAGGTATCGTCTATATAATCCTTGCCATCAAATATTTTATTCGGCTTGTCTTCCTGACCAGCAACAATAGTTCGCGCATTTATCAGTCCGACATCCGATTTCTGCTGTTCAATCTGCTTCCAATTCTGGTAAAATACTTCCAACGCGTCTGGTGTGAGTTCATCATCACTATCTATACTTATGAAATATTCAAAATCAGAATCATTAAGATAGTCAACAGCGAATTTCCAGGCAGTATGTTTTCCACCATTAGGTTTGTACAGATATATTATTTCAAATGGCGAAGACTTCGCTAGAGAATCCATAATAGTTCTCGTATCATCAGCAGAACCATCATCCACAACAATCCATGCAAACTCATTATATGAAAAGGTCTGTTTCTTTATCGACTCGTAAAGTCGCAAAAGAAATCTTGCACGATTATATGTAGGAGTGACTACTGCGAATGTCTTCATAATTCAGATGAGCTATTATACTACTCCTTCCTCCAAACCATCTTGTTCACAACACCTGTGTAGCTCTGGATGAGCTTCACGATCTTTGTGCTGACGTTTTCATCTGTATATGTCGGAACTGGTATTCCATTATCCTCATTCTTGACCATCTCAACCGCCACATCAACTGCCTGAAGGAGGTCATGTTCGTTGATACCTGCGAGGATGAAACATCCCTTGTCGAGTGCCTCTGGACGCTCGGTTGATGTACGGATGCAGACTGCTGGGAATGATCTGCCTACACTTGTAAAGAATGAGCTTTCCTCCGGAAGTGTACCTGAGTCTGATACTACCGCAAAAGCATTCATCTGCAAGCAGTTATAATCATGGAATCCAAGAGGTTCCTGGCGGATTACACGTGGATCCAATTGGAAACCGGAAGCCTCCAGACGATTACGGCTACGCGGATGACAACTATAAAGAATTGGCATGTCATACTTCTGCGCCATCTTGTTGATAGCTGTGAACAATGACACAAAATTTTTCTCTGTGTCAATATTTTCTTCGCGATGAGCGCTCAACAAGATATATTTTCCTTTCTCAAGGCCGAGTCGTGCATGTACATCAGAAGCCTCTATATCTGCTAAGTTTTCGTGAAGCACCTCTGCCATAGGCGAACCTGAGACATACGTTCTCTGAGGTGCGACTCCACTTGCATTAAGGTAACGGCGCGCATGCTCACTATAACAGATATTAACATCTGAGATAATATCTACGATTCTGCGGTTAGTCTCCTCTGGAAGACATTCATCAAAGCAACGGTTGCCTGCCTCCATATGGAAAATAGGAATATGAAGACGCTTAGCACCGATCACAGAAAGGCATGAATTGGTATCTCCTAAAACCAACACAGCATCAGGCTTGATCTGTACCATCAACTTGTATGATGCATTGATAATGTTACCCATAGTAGAACCAAGATCATCACCTACTGCATCCATATACACTTCCGGATCAGCAAGTTTGAGATCTTTGAAGAATACTCCATTGAGATTATAATCGTAGTTCTGGCCCGTATGAGCTAAAATACAATCAAAATATTTGCGGCACTTATTGATCACTGCTGCAAGGCGAATGATTTCAGGTCGTGTGCCTACTATAATCAGAAGTTTCAGACGTCCGTCATTCTTGAACTGAACTTCGCTGTAGTTTGTTTTTAGTTCCATTATTTTACGGGTTCAAAATATGTATCTGGTCTGTTGGGGTCAAAACACTCATTTGCCCACATAAATGTCACAAGGTCTTCTGTTTGAGAGAGATTGATTATGTTGTGCGTATATCCTGGTATCATCTCAACAACCTGAATATTATCGCCGCTTACTTCGAACTCAATGATTTCTTCTGTACCAAGTTTTCTAAGTTGAATTAGTCCTCGGCCATGCACAACTACGAATTTCTCATTTTTTGTATGGTGCCAATGTTGTCCCTTGGTAATTCCTGGTTTGGAAATATTGACTGCAAACTGTCCATTATGCTCTGAACGAATAAGCTCAGTGTATGAACCTCTCGGGTCAATATTCATCTTTACTGGATAAATAAACTTTTCCTTAGGAAAATAGCTTAAGAATGTGCTATAAAGAGCTTTCTCGAAACCGTCGCTAACAGTAGGTACGCCCAATGTCCTAGGCATTTCCTTGAATTTATTCAGCAAGTCTACGATTTCTCCAAGCTTCACCTCATGGACAACCGGAACATAGCAATATTTCCCTTCGCGATGTTCATCACCAGTGAGTGCAGCAATGAGTTCATCGACAACATCATCAATATAACAAAGGCGAAGGGTTACATTCGGATCATTTACCTGAATCGGAAGGTCATTCGCGATGTTGTAACAGAATGTTGCGACAACACTGTTATAGTTTGGTCTGCACCACTTACCGAAAAGATTAGGGAAACGATAGACAAGAACCATGGCTCCTGTCTCAACTGAATAATCAAACATCAGCTGTTCTCCAGCACGCTTGCTGTCACCATACGGGTTGTCAAGTTCTGCCTGAATAGACGAGCTGATCATTACAGGACAACGATTCTCATATTTCTTGAGAGTATCAAGTAATGTGGAAGCAAAACCGAAGTTTCCTTCCATAAACTCTTTAGGGTCCTGTGGTCTATTGACACCAGCTAGATTGAAGACGAAATCACAATCTGAGCAATAGCGATCAAGGTCCTCGACTGGAGAATCCACATCATACTCGTACACCTCACTAACTGTAAGGTTTCCGTAGCATTTGGCTTTGCCTGACTTTATATTATTCAACTGTGCACATAGGTTCTTTCCTACGAATCCTTTGGCACCTGTGACTAGAATTTTCATTTTACTCAGATCTGATATCACGAGCTTTAGCACGAGGGAGGAGACCAAGGTCTTCCTGGATAAAACGTAGACGAAGAAGCTGTTCTTTCATTCCCTCAACGTCAAGTCTTTGTGTATTATGAGAGTGATAGTCCTCAACCTTTGTCATATCCTGATTACCCTTGGTGAAATACTTGTCATAGTTAAGGTCGCGAGTATCGCATGGGATTCTATAATAGTTACCCATATCAATCGCTTTTGCCATTTCCTCACGAGTAACGAGAGTTTCGTAAAGTTTCTCACCGTGGCGCGTACCAATAACCTTAACTTCCGTGTCAGCATATGTTGGATCCACCTTTGTATAAACCTGCTTCAATGCCTCTGCAAGAGTTTCCAATGTTGCTGCAGGTGCCTTCTGAACGAAAAGGTCACCATTATGGCCATGAGTAAATGCATAAATTACCAGGTCTACAGCATCATCAAGAGTCATCATGAAACGTGTCATGTTAGGGTCAGTGATTGTGATTGGCTTTCCGTCCATCATTTGTTCAACCCACAACGGAATGACTGATCCGCGTGATGCCATGACATTGCCATAACGTGTACAGCAGATTGTTGTCTCAGAATTTTCTCCAAGTTCTCGTCCTTTTGCAATAGCGACTTTCTCCATCAAAGCTTTTGAAATACCCATAGCATTAATAGGATAGGCTGCCTTATCAGTTGAAAGAACCACAACGTTCTTTACTCCGTGATTGATGGCCGAAAGGAGTACATTGTTTGTTCCGACTACATTTGTCATAGTAGCTTCCATCGGGAAAAACTCGCAAGAAGGGACCTGCTTAAGTGCTGCTGCTGAAAAAACATAGTCAACTCCACGCATTGCAATATCTACAGACTCACGGTTGCGTACATCTCCGATATAAAATTTAACCTTGCCAGCTACCTCTGGGTATGCAGATTGAAGGTGATGACGCATATCATCCTGCTTCTTTTCATCGCGAGAGAAGATGCGAATTTCCTTGATGTCGCTCTGAAGGAAACGGCGTAGCACAGCATTTCCGAATGAACCAGTTCCACCGGTTATCAGCAGGATTTTGTTTTCAAATATTGACATTGTATTAAATATTTTTGTTTTGAATGGAGTTGCACTAAAATCTCTTTCCAAAGAATGCTGCCATAGCAGTCATTATTATAATTTTGATATCAAATTTCCATGAACGGTGTCCGAGATAATATAGATCATATTCCAAACGGCGAAGCATCTTTTCCATCGTATCTGTGTAACCGTTATAGAATGTAGCATAAGAAGTTACACCTGGGCGAATCTGATACAGATATGTATATCTCTTGTCATGTTCCAAAATCTGGTCGATATAATATGCTCTTTCTGGGCGAGGGCCAACAAATGACATATCACCGCAGAATACATTCCAAAGCTGAGGGAATTCATCAAAATGGTGTCTGCGCAGGAATCTGCCCACCTTCGTCAGACGCGAATCTCCGTTTCCACCACCATGACTCAGCTCTGGGCCATTTTTCTCAGCATCTATCACCATAGATCTGAATTTATATATATAAAATGGCTTACCAAAACGTCCTATTCTTTCCTGCTTGAAAATAACAGCGTTACCGTCATCAAGTTTGATGGCAATGGCAATAATCAAGAAAATAGGAGCAGTCAAGACAAGCAATATCGCTGATACAATTAGATCAAACAAACGCTTTGAGCACCTCGCGAGACCAGACATACCATCCTTGATATACTGGTCTCTTGGCACCATATGGCTTACTGGTGTCACAACATTATATCTGGCAGAACACTCTGATTCCTCCTTCAATCTTGTAACCCATCTTTCGTATTCATGAATCTGGAAAGACTTGTTCACCTCAACAGTAACCTCTTTTTCAAAAATTGAGAAAACGTCATCATTTCTAGAAAGCAGATTCTTAAATATTTTATCATCCACAACCACATAAGGAAGGTCATATTCCATTGAAAAACCTCTGAAACAGTTTTGATTGTTTGCCTTAACAATCAATCTCAAGGAATATGCTGAATATCCATACGCAATCCACGTGTACGACATCTCATTGTAATACGCATGAATCGTATTTTGGTTATTAGATTTTTCCTGTGTTATAATCTGTTCTTTTTTCATGTTGTTAGTTAATCAGCTAATATTTCGAAATCTCCCGGCTTGATAAGCGTTGAAGCCACAGCCAACATTCCCGGCAATTCAACCATGATGCGACGTGACTTACGTATACGTACAACGCGCCCCTCCACACCAGCAAAAGAGCCATTAAGGACCTTTACAAACTGGCCTTCTCGAAGTTTTTCAGATATTTCAGTTAGATAAATGATATCTTCATCCAATGTTGAGGATATCATGATAAAATCATCCATCTCCTTACTCGGAACCATCATTGGACATCCCTTAGTACGATCCCAATAATAGTGGACAGGAGATTTCTCCCCATACTCTCTTATAAATCCATCAATCTCAGCCTTGGACCAGAAAACAAAACAAAGATTATTGATAGCTGGTACAAGCTTTTTCTGAAGCTGTCCTGCGACCTCAACCTTCTTCCACATCATTGGAACAAAAGTCCTTACTCCCCTGATATTCAGTTGAGATTGCACTTTCAGTTCCCTAGAATAAGAAACTCTCAATGCGTACCACGAGTATGGGACACCCGCAGAACCGATCTTCGGGCATCCGATTTCATGATTACATGTATTTTCTTTATTCTGGTCGTTACCAAACGTTCTTGCACTATCCAGCAACAAGTCGTCCATTAACATTATTCTTATGTTAAAGCAGCTGTTTTAACTGCTCATTAATTTCTGTAGTCAAGTCTTCACGAGAGTACTGGTCTCGAATTGCATGCAATCTATGACAATCCGAACCGACTCTGTTATACAGCCCATTTTTTAAGAGCTGCAAGGCCTTCTTCCTGGCAGTTTCACCATAGTATCCCACCAGAGAAGGCAGATTCAACTGGAAATACACGCCAAGAGTTCTTAACTCCTGATAATCATTCAATGCAAGATAACGATATCTTTCAGGATGAGCCAATAAAGGTCTGTATCCCATAGACATCATTCTGCGAATAAGATCTTTGAAATTGAAAGGTGGCACATTCATCGACGTCTCGACAAGTACCATATCATCATCAATCGTCAATATATCTCTTTGTTCCAGTCTTTTTTCGAACTCACTATCAAGCATATATTCCGCTGCCAGATGTAGTTCAATCTTTCCGGTATAAGCCTGTTGCAGTTCCTGAAACCTGGTTTTCAACATTTCTGTCGGCGTTGCCAGGTCATCCATTATATGCGGAGTACACCAGACGTGTTTGATTCCAACGGACTCAAGAAAAGAGAGTACACCTAAAGAATCCTCAAGAGTACTGATGCCATCATCCACCCCAAAAAGGATGTGCGAATGGCTATCAACAGCACCCTGAAGCACTCCATCATCAAAGGCATACTTCTTCTTAAATAATCCAAGAAATCCCATTTTCTAAACCTTAGTTTCCGTAACCGTAGCCATAGCCGTAACCATAGCCACTCTTACCATAACCATACTTATTATACTGCATATCTACGAAGTTAAGCATCAATGCCATATGGTTATATTTACCAGACTTATAAAGCTCATCAATATTAGCAAGTATCTGTTTTGGAAGTCTTCCCGAACGAAGAACAAACACTGTCAAATCGACATAGTCTGTAATGATATTTGCGTCTGCAACAATATCAATTGGCGGACAGTCCAAGAACACATAGTCATACTCAGATTTCAACTGATCCAACATATTACGGAATCTCTCTGAAATCAAAAGTTCTGCAGGGTTTGGAGGTAACGAACCAACCGGAAGAATATCTAGTGTTTCAGAAATCTTATCAATGCCCTGATGATAATCTTCCAACTTACCATTCAGATAAGCTGCCACTCCGCTGAACTCCTTATCCAATGCCTTACTGAGACTCGCCTTTCTGAGATCCAGGTCAACCATGATAACCTTAGCACCCTTAAGCGACATACTTGCAGCAATATTCATTGTAGAGAAAGTCTTACCTGCATCTGGATGGAAAGAGGTAAACATAATTACTTTTGACTTTGCATTTCTTCCCAGCATCAAGTCCAGGTTAGTTCTCAAGACACGGAATGCCTCATTCATCGCATCTCTATTTCCCTGCTCAACAATAATTCCTGACTTCTGCTCTACATTCTTAGGAATCTCAGCAAGGAATGGAACAGAAAGTCGTCCTAAATCAGCCTTTACCTTGATTGTGTTATCGAGAATCTTTATCAGATAGAAGAAACCAAAAGGTACTGCAAATCCCAACAACATAGCTATCAAAAGAACAATCATCTTATTTGGAGCAACAGGTAACACCGAACCATTAGGAGTCATGATCAGACGTGTATTTCCAACATTAACGAGAGCTGACAACTCATTCTCCTCACGTTTCTGAAGAAGGAACACATAAAGATTCTCAGTGATCTGCTGCTGACGCTCTATTGAGAGAAGCTTAAGCTCCTTGCCGGAGTTAGAAGCAATTCTTGAAAGCACCTGCTTCTCCTGGCTATTGATTTTCTTAATCTGGAGATCAAGAGTTGAGACCAGATTGTCAACCGAACGAAGGATGGCATCACGTACAGAAACAATTGATACGTTAATATCAGAAATCATCGGGTTGTTTTCAGAACTTCCTGCTGCCAGGCGATCTCTCCTAAGCACAAGCTCATTATACTCACCAATCTGCAATTCAACAGCCTGACTTGATAATCCAAGATTTGAAGGAATCAACTCATCTTTCTTTGATGGATCAGCGAGATAATCTCTGATAAAGTTAGCAATTGCAAGCTGGTTATTCAATTCGAATGACTTCGCTGCGTAAAGTGTAGACTCCTGAAGATATGCCTGTCCTGAAGCCTTGATATCAGTAAGATTATTTTTAGACTTGAACTCCTTAAGGTCATCCTCTACCATACCAAGCTGTTTCTCGATGACTAGAAGTCTCTCATTGATAAACTCAGCGGTATTGATTGCCGAACGGTTCTTATTTCCAAGCCATGCCTCGTTGTAGACATCAATAAGCGAATTAAGCACAGACTCTGCGCGAGAAGGATATCTATCAAGCAGATTTAGCACGATGACAGATGACTCTTTAGATGCTAATGACACGCTCAACTTTGCCATATAGCGTTTTGCCATTGCTCCGCTGGTAGCCCAAGAAATGTTGATCGGATGCTTGAAATCCTTAATTTGTTCTGTCGGGAACAATACCAAAGATCCTACAGGGGTCGAAAGAGTATCTCCCAACTTACCCTCTACTACGTCATCAAATTTATCTTGTCCCAACTTGAATTTTGACAATGACACCTTTTCGTTACCAATACTGGTAGCGACAAAAGAGAAACCTGACTGAGGATTATCAGAAACCAGCTGCAAAGCAACAGGAGCACGATATAATTCAACATCTCTGAGAAACTGTTTCTCAACATAGCGAGTCTGAAGTCCAAGACGTTCTACGACCACCTGCATTAGATCCGGAGACTTAAAAGCCTCCATTTCATTTTCAACTGTATTAAAACTCATACGAGTACGCATCATGTTAGCAGATGCAACTCCAAGGTTACGCATTGTAGCATCCTGGCTACTTTCGTCAACAATCAGCTTTGCTGTTCTGCTATATGAGGCAGGTGTTCTGTATAGATAAAAAGCTGCTCCTAAAAGACAAATGCCTAATGACAAAACATACCACCACTTACGATTCCACACTAGATTCCATAAATCAGAAATCTTAAGAGTAGATTCGTCTTCGCGCTGAAAGGCATTATTGCTCATATTTTGTTCCATTGACTGTAATTTTAAGAAGAATATTAGTTAATTAGGCCTACAATAAGTGTTGCTACTGACACTAGTAAAGAGCTTGTTGAGAGAGCGATAGTGGCATTTCTCAATTTCTTATCGTCAATTTTAGACTGGCTTGCTTTCTGAGGATTTGGCTGAACATACACCACATCATTTTGCATCAGATAATAAGCTGGAGAATCGAATAGGCTTACATCACATAAGTTCACTTCATAAATTGTACGCTTACCATCTTTCTCACGAATAACGGACACATTTTCACGAAGTCCATAGATAGTCAGGTCACGAGCCCAACTGAGAGCCTGAAGAATTGTAATTTTTTCTGTATCTGAAGTATATGTTCCAGGAGCGTTAACTTCGCCTAGCACCGAGAATTTAAAATTCATAAACTCTACTGTAACGACTGCATCATTAAGAAGACCTTGACTTATCAGCTTTTTCTTAATGAACTCAGCTAATTCCACTCTGGTCATACCAGATACATATAGTTCTCCAAGGACAGGATAATCGATTTTACCATTTGGATCCACAGTATATCCAAGAACCTTCTGGTGTGTATTGTACGATGCGTCTGCTCCAGAAGTAAAGTTAATCAACGGAAGGTTGAACATTACTGCAAGTTCCGGATTTCTACTTGACACAACAATAGAAAGGATATCATTCGGCTGAATTACAATTCCACCATACTTATCGATTTTCTCAGGTTCATTCACAACCTTATTCTGAAAATACGCAATATCCTTCACTGGACCGCATGAGGAGAACATCATGGCTCCTAAAACAGCAGAAACAACAAATTTTCTTAGACTAAAATTAGATCTCATATCTGGTATCAAAAATCTTTTTGTAATAATTAATAACGCGTACGCGCACAAAATCTTACAAATTTAACAAATATTCCGTAATTCACCAAGGAATATCCAGTACCAAGACATCCTAATTAGTAAAGTGATATAAATTTATGTTAATTCCTCCACGAAATAACCATTTATGTGGAGAGATCACTCACTCAATCTATGTTTGTCCACAGAATCGAGCTTTTTGTGGACAAAGCGATGATTGGTCGAGATTGACACAATAATATGCAACAAAAAAAAGCCTTGGAAAATCCAAGGCTTTGTGTGGGAGCAGAGGGAGTCGAACCCCCGACCCTCTGCTTGTAAGGCAGATGCTCTAAACCAACTGAGCTATGCTCCCGTGTAAGAACTTATACCATTTCGTTGAATGGGAATGCAAAGATAGTGATTTTTTCTAAAATACAAGACCTTTTATCATTTTTATTGATATATTTGGAAAGAATTAATCAAATATTAGTGTAATGAAACGACTTGTAAGCTTTTTAGTGGTCGCTGTTTTTGCATTTTCATTCAGTGCATGCGATCTGCTCGATTCTAATCCAGACAGAGACACAGACTCGGAAATTATAATCCCGGATGACTCCCCTTCTGACGATGATTCTGGCAAAGACAATAACGATGGTGGCAACACTGATGGTGACAATACTGGAGGTAATGACGGAGACAATGGCGGAAACACCGGAGATAACGGAGACGGCACAGAAGACAACACAGATGACAGAAGCCAGTACGAGCAGTATAACCACACATTCACTCAGGGAGATGCAATATACTTCGGAACTTATTATGAGGAACAGCCAGTAGATGTAAGCAACTGGTGGATTGAGCTTGCTGACAATAATTTCAGCCTTGAGGATTATTCTGGAGAGGGCTACAACATCGTTCTTGAGTTCTTCTGCAAGGGCACGACTCCTGCAGCAGGCACCTACACTATCGATGCATTCGATAAGTCTCCGTTCTCACATCTTTCATTGTTTTACGGGTATATTGATGAGGGTCAGGTAGATGGAGAGACTGTTCAGTATCCTGCTGGGACATGGCTGTATAAGGGAGTAGAAGCAATTGCAGGAGCTACTGATGGAGAGATGACAATCGCAGTTTCAGGCACCAAATACACTGTATCTTACACTCTCTACGACGATGACTACAAGATTACATTCAAGGGCACATACACTGGAGATCTCGCACTTTATGACGGCACTGAGAGCGCACCTGCAGCAGCACCTCAGAAGGTTGCTGAGAGCGCTCGAGACCTTGCCCCAACAAAGCCTGCAAGAGTGTTCAGAGTAAAGAAATAGTAAGAGATTTTTAGAGAAAAGTATTATATTTGCAGTCCCTTTCAAGAGGGACTGTTTTTTTTGCTCTTTGGAGCAGCTCAATGGGGATGTTTTGGTTTTGACAGCATCAGACATTGGACAGTAAGCACGCCGGGCTCTGTAGGCCAGCCCGTAAATCTCGACCTTCAAACAATTAGTTGGCAACAACTCTTATGCACTCGCTGCGTAGTCTGCAAAGCA
>JAEIGA010002364.1_pt1 | contig 30156 bp, 24 predicted proteins | sample 9270691 | NCBI WGS metagenome assembly JAEIGA01 (sample SAMN17057246, study PRJNA624740) | gut metagenome | biome: biome; isolation source: fecal sample | host: Bos grunniens | place: China: Xizang | collected 2019
CTGTCCGGGCCAATTACCACCTATTTGTTGGTCAATCAACAGGTAGAACTCCACATCCCTATCAAATGGCCAGTGTGTAAAGCCCTCCGGGGTAAAGGAGCCCGTCTTTTTTCCGTCCACATAAAAGGTGATTCGACCGGGCGCCCATTCTACCCCATAGGTGTGCCAACCGGTGACATCATTGATAGCGGGCTGCGGGTTAACCGTGGTGGAGGCGTCCCCACTGCCGGAATTGCGCAGCAAATGAATGGTTTGCCACACTTGTTTTTGGTGGTTGATGTGCTCCATGATGTCGATTTCACCCCCATTGGGCCAACCGCCACTCCTGGGCAACAACCAAATGGCCGGCCATACACCCTTCGCGCAATCGAAGCGAGCCCGCACCTCAACATAGCCGTATCGGAATGAAAAGGTTTTGTCGGTAAAGATACCGCCACAGGCAAAGCTCTCTTGCTTGCCGGTTTGGTTGCTCTGGCTTTCATACTTTCCGTATACACCTTTCAAGCGCACAAAGCTTGTCTTCTTTTCCTTGCCCGGCACGACAAGCGCATTCTCACGCGATTGGTGCTTGCGCCAATCCGGAGCGGGGCGCGACATATATTCGATTTTATTCCATTTGTGCCCCCATTTTAATTTTTTGCCCTCAAAGGAAGAGGAGGAAAAGTCATCTTGGAATACGAGAACCCAATCCGGGTTAGGATTCCCGGCCTGAGCCCCTGCTCCGAGGAACGTCAAGAAGCCAGCGACACATAACAACAATTGCCCCAACACCGCGACCAAGCGCGAGCCCCTTCCATAACAGAGATTCTGCCCACGTGCAAGCTTATCCATGCAAGCATTATATATATAGGAGGAGCCTATTCAAGCAAAAAGAATGGCGGACGCTCCCCCTTCACCAAAAGGACGGCGCAAGAATAGCGGTTTTTGGGCGTTCTTTGCGCTTTCTCCATATTTTTCTGCTTGTAAGTTAACAACAGCATGATATAATGCCCGCAACAGGTAGACAGAAACCCATATTACCCTTATGAATGCCGACATTCAACAAGCCGCTCAAGAGAATGATACAGAGACCGTCCGCCGCATGCCGGCTGAAGGGGAGTTGATTAGGCATGGTGCCATGTTTCCGACAGCCGAAGATTACTACACAGATGAGGTACTGGAGCGCATCCATGGTCACACGCTGTTCTATAACATGAAGGATAACGGCATCGCGCTGCGCACGGATGATGAGGCTGTGGTGCTTTATGCCAAGCATGCTTGTTCTTACCTGCTGCGGAAAGCGCTGGAGGATGGGGCAAACCCGAATGCTGCGGATGCTACGGGCAAGAGCGCCTTGGCGTGGGCTCTGGAGCACCCGCGCCACCCGCAAGGCTGCGCGGCACGGCTGATTCTGCACGGAGCGGCGGTGGATGCCTCGCTCCTTACCCACGCCGTAAAGAAAGGAATGCGGGAGCTTTTTGCCGCGCTTCTGAAAACCGGGGCAGATGTCAACGTGGCGGATGAACGGGGCAATACCCCCCTGCACTACGCAGCACGCTCAAACCGCGCTTATTTTGTGCGCGATTTGATTGCAGCCGGGGCGGATATCGAAGCGCGCAATAATGACAACCTTACGCCCTTGATGCTAACGGTACGTTATCGCCGTTACGCGGCAGCGGAATGTTTACTGGCAAATGCTGCGGACCGATATGCAAAAGGTAGCAAGTACAATGAAACAGTCCGGGAGATGTGTACTCGTTACCACTGCGACATTATAAATAACAAGCTGATTAAAAAGGCGTGGAATGAGGAATCTTCAAAAGATTTGACTCCCTATCGCTTTTACCGGGCCGCGAAAAGCGGGAATCTCGCGAAAATCCGTCAGCTGCAACAACAGGGGTTAGATATTAACGCCCAAGACAGAAGAGGCGAGACAGCACTTCATTACGGGTATGACGATGCTGCGGTGATTGAGATTCTCGTACAAGCCGGGGCAGACATGTACGTGGAAACATATACAACGGAATGGGAGCAACCATATACCGCAGCCATGATGGCAGCAGAACAAGAAGACCTTGAGCAATTAAAAAAGTTTTTGGATTGCGGGTATGATGTAAACTACCAAAACGCGCCGGGAACCACCTTGCTTATGTACTGTGCCGGGCTCGATTGGCCGCACGGCGTACAATTGATGTTGGAATACGGCGCGAATCCCTCCATTAAGGACAAGGATGGGCGAACTGCCTTATTTTACGCGACGAGTTATCACATCGTATGTTATGATGAAAGCATTGATTACCTGCAGGAATACGGAGCTGACATCAACGCAGTAGACAACGAAGGAAATACGGCCTTGCTTGCTATTGCAGATAAAGAGATTGAAGGAGACGAGACACATCTTGCTTTAATCTGGCGGGGAATCGATGTCAACATTCGCAACAAGTCGGGGCAAACAGCGCTCAGCATTGCGAAACAGCATGGGCATAAACGCTTGATAGCTGAGCTGCTGGAAGCAGGAGCAATAGATAATTAAGGCATTTACATATAGCAGGATGCAACACTTATCACTAATCGCCATATGACATTCAGGAGGCTCTTACCCTATATAAGCGTCTTTGCCATGGACAGTTTGCTTTTCCCGATTCTGTTCATTGGCGCTTGGCTTTTATTTGCGGTGCACGCGGTGCTATTATTCATCCTTTGCCTACCGAAGGGTAGAATATGGAGAAGCGCTGCATGCCTGTTGGTATTGAACATGCAGATACTGCACTGCTACAACACGGTTAATGTGACAAGCCCTTATGCTTATGTCATAGCGGGGTTCATCGTGCTCCCGGTTTGGATTGGGTACTGGGTGGATAGGGGTGTAAACAAAAAAAAAGCTCCGCTAAGCAGGCTCTCCCCTGCCCCCTCAAAATAGGTAGACGCAGCAATGAGCGCGATGCGAGCGTCTTTTGACACTTTCCGGAAGAGAAAACGAGCTATTTTTGCGCAAATGAGATGCAAAATCGCTCATTTTTATCGTTTTTTTACAAAATAACTGACATTTCGCTTGCTATTGAGTATGACAGCGTGTAGAATGCGCCGCCCTGCGGCTACAGCCGATTCCATCGACCGCCCATAGAGCACCGTGGCTACCTCGCTCGGCCACCTCTCCTAAACACTAACTAACAGTAATATGAAAAAGACTCTTTTCGCACTTGTAGCACTCGCCGGTATAGTGCATGCTGACGAGACACCCGCTTATTTGACTAAGGACGACGATTTCACTCAGTCGTCAGATGGCACAATTAGCCTTGACGATGTCGCCACAACGTTTAATGCTGAGAATGGCTCTTTTGCCATATCATTTGATTGGGCCGCAACTCTCGAGGCTACCGGAGGTGATTTGGATTTCAAATTAACATTAATCGGCGGATCATCAAGTTATGTTATATCCTTTGCATACATGGAAGCGAACGGTATGACCTTCTTATTTCCCGGTTCAACGCTTGGAGGAACGCACCAACTTCTCATGGCTCCTATAACCGCAGACGTTCTGATTTTTCAAGTAAACAACCTTTTAGCTGAATCTCCTTCTGTAACGCTCTCTGCTTATAACGAAGGTTCGCCTTTAGCAGAAATTTGGTCAGGTTCACTTCAATCCGCTCCCTTTGACAAGATTACATCAAGTGAAGTAAGATTAACTAATAACGGTGGCGGGTCTATTGCTCAAGTTGAGGATGTTAGCATGTCTACTTGGCAAGGCAAAGTCACGGCAGAAGATATGGCAAACCCCACGCCTGCACCGGCACCTTCACCCACCGTCCCCGAGCCGGCAACCGCCACGCTTTCTCTGCTGGCATTGGCAGGGTTGGCAGCGCGCCGTCGCCGCCGCTGAAGCAGGAAAAGATAAAACAGCTTTCCCTATAAACAGCCGCAGCCTGAGCAAATGGGCTGCGGCTGTTTTCTTTCGCTCTGTTTGAATTTTTAGTTGATTTCAACCGAGCGTCAAATCAGAATTTGGCGGGCAGTTTGCGAGCCGTAGGCGAGCCTAAATTTGAGCCCCGTAAGGGGCGCCAGCCCTTAGAGGCAGGTGGTGGAGCGGCGAAGCCGCGGAACCCCTGCTAGCGAAAAAAAGAAAATAGAGCCCGGTGCGACGGAGCGTTAGCGACGCAGCGTAGGGCGACAGCACCGTTGCCCTGTTCATCACCCATAAATCAAGGGCAATCCACGCGAAAGGAACGTGCTGTCACCACAGGTTCCCTGGGTTCTATTTAATTTTTTAATCCTAGCAGGGGTTCCGTTCTCTGACGCTCACTCCACCGCCTGCCTAAGGGCTGCCGCCCCGTTACCACGGGGCTTTGAATTCCGCTCGCCTACGGCTCGCAAACTCCCCTTCAACTACCGATTTATCGTGCAGCTTGCAATTAACTGAAAATTGATAGACAGGTGAAAAAAGAAGCCGTGTCTGTTACCCAGACACGGCTTGAAAATGAATGGAGCAAGCGACTGCTTATTTCTTCTTCTTGCAGCCACCCTTCTTGCAGGACTTCTTGGGGGCGATAACGGTCTTGAAGGTGGAGGAGGGCTTGAATGCCAGAGTCTGGGAAGCCTCAATCTTAATCTCATCGCCGGTCTGCGGGTTGCGGCCGGTGCGAGCTGCGCGAACCTTCATCTCAAAGGTGCCGAAGCCTACGAGCTGAACCTTCTCATTGGCTTTTACAGCGTCGGAAATGGCGCCGAGTACAGCGGAGAGAGCGGCCTCAGCGCATTTTTTGGTTGCGCCTTCACCGAGTTTTGCCTGAATGGAGTCAACAAGTTGTGTCTTATTCATAGGTCTTTATGATAGCACGTACATACGCCTTTGCAAGTTAAAAATGGTTGCTCTTGCTCAATTTTGTGACAAAAAATGCATTTTTCGAGATTCTAGGCATCAAAAGAAAGCAAAAATCCCCGTATTTGGCTGAAATACGGGGAAAATCAGCACTTGTGCGTGTCTTTTATTGAAGGAAAGGCGTGGTGAGGTGCAGGCGCAGTCGCAGCATGCCTTCCTCCGTGGTCAGTGAGAGTTTGGCTGTAGAAATCAGGCTGCGGAAAAGGCACAGTAAATGGTGTTCCTCAGTCAAGTTTTGCATGTTCCACTCAAAAATATCATCGTTGATGCCGTGTTGCCTTGCCCATTCCCAATGGGCTTTGCTCAGCTCTTTAATGTTATGAGCGTACTCCACAAAGGGAGAGAGGTTCACGATAAAGTGCCAGCCGCTGATGCTGCTGCGGGGCGTGCCGGTGTAGGCATGCCGTACGTAGGGGGAGGTAGCAAAGGTCAGCTCGGTATCCGTCACCGTGCAAGACGGGAGCAGCCCCTCCTTGGCGCGGCTTTTATCCACACGTGTGTACAGGGTGCTGCCGTCCGTTTGCTTTTCCGGGGTGTAGTGCAGCATGTTGACCACATCGTCCGCAGCAGAGCTGTCAAACAGTCCGGCTAAGGTAACGAGCAGTCCTGTCGCGGTTTCTCGGCTTTCCTCTAACAGGGCTCGGTTGCTTACGTTGAAGTTTGCTCGAATGGCCGGCACGCTTGTCCACGCCTCCGGCGGACAGTCAAGCGTTGCAAAGGCGAAATCTTCTATGCCGAGCGCAGCAAAGTCCATGGTGAGCACCCAGCCATCGCCCAATCCCTCGTGCCAGCGGCACAGTGGCTCGGTGAGGTGCATCGGCAGCTCGGCATCCGCGCCGATGATGTGGCAGACGCCGCGCATGCTCATGGCATGGCGCGTGCTCAGGGTAGGGGCTATGCCCAGAGCTATGTCGCGCGCTGCGCTGTAAAGTGCTTTTGCGGAAGCCGTGGAGGAGTTGAGGCGGAGCGATGAGCCGTATGCATGGAAGAGCGCGTTGGCCGGGGCAGCTGCGCGTACCTGAGCCGTGGTAAACTCCGCGCCACAGGCATCGCATTCCGCGAGCATGTGCACATCTCCATCTTGCCACAAGGTGATGTTCAGGGGGCGGGTAGGCTGCGGGCTGAGAGCCGACAACTGTTCTCCGAGTACCTGTAGGCCATTGCCGGCTTGCTGCAAGGGGCTTGCCAGTTGCGGGTGGCGGGCTGCCAGCTCATGCAGCACCTCAGCCGTTGCGCCCAGCGGGGATTGCACTGTGGTGTTGATGGCTTGCCCCAAGGCTTGCAGGGTGGCAGGTGTTATATGCATGGCTGCCAGTGAGAATCCGGTGCCCATGCCGTCAATGCATGCGCATTTGTCCGTGGAGAGTACGGAATCTTCTTCCTGTTGCACAGGGGTAAGCTTCTCTACATTATCCGCAAGGGTGAAAATTAAGCTATTGCCCTCCATGCGGTAGCTGAGGTATATATCGCTGTCCTCAGTACCCTGTAACAACATGGCCGGAATGCCCATTTTTTGCAAGAGCCGGTGGCGAGTGGTGTGAATGGTTTTCCTATCTGTGCTTACAAATTCGGCATGGAGGCATTCGCGGATGAACTCACCCAAGCGGCGCCCCGCTTCTTCCAGCATGGCCGCGTAACCGGGTTTGGCTGTTACCACCACACGCAGATGCGGGATGGGCGCCTGAAAAACATCACGGGCGAATTGCTCCATGTGGCGACCACCTATCGTATACAAGGTGTTGCTCAAGGTCTCTCGCACCTCCGGCGATTGGACGTGTGGCGTCCACTCTTTCTGCAGGAACTCCGTCGTAGCTTTTGCCCCCAAGCAAGCGAGTATATTTGCAGCATGGTGGATAAATTGGGGGCTGTCTCCCATACTGCCGATGGCCACGCTGTCCACCAATTCCAGTTCCTCCGGGAAGGGGAAATCTGTGCCGAGGGTGCCGCATGCCTTATCTACGCTTACCGTGGTATTGGTGAAGTTAATGGCCAGCCACATCTGCGCATCCGCCGGTATATGTGCCAGTGCCGGGAACTTAAAGGCGCGGTCCCTGACGGTTTTCTGTACCCCGGTGGCGGAGCTTGTGGTGATGAGCGGGGCATCTGTCGCCAATATCGGAGTACTGCTCAGTGGCAGCAAGGCAAGCGTGATGAGTGGTGTGACGTTCATGGTCTGTACGCGATTATTTATGCTACTATGTCAGACGGAACAAAGCCCCGAAATGTTCATTTATTTTGTTTGATTGTTGCTCGTTGCCTTGTTCGGGAGGAAGAGGTCGATGCTGAGCTTAAAGCAGCCACCCTCCGTGGTAAGATGGAAATCACAACCGTTGACGAATTGAAGAACGGGCTCGCCCGCTTCCCCACCGGGGGCTTGCTGAAGCGTGGGTTCCAGGAGGATTCTGCCGGAAATCCCGCGAATGGTCAGCGGCGTGCGTTGTTTTGCCAGTGCTTCACCGTATGGTGCGCAAGAGCTGATAATCAGTTCATCTTCCGTGAGCGCGGTGATGCCTGTTTCACCATCCGTCGTGAAGTACGTGATGTTGCCTTCCGTTCGCTCCGTCACCTTGTTGAAGTCTACCTCTAAAGAGGCGCCGAATTCATCATTATTCACGATCTCCTCCATTGTGGTGAGTACATTCTTCCCCGCAGGGAGAAATTCCGCGCGATTGTTGAGCTTGATGTTGAAGGTGGTGCGGGTAGAGGACGTTCCGGTGGGTCCCTCCGCCGTTTCCGTTATCGGCGTGTCACTTACCTCTTCTGCGCAAAAGTGCCACGTGCCGCTCAAGGTGTCCGTGAATTGGAAAAATGCCGTAAGCAAGCGCTTATACTCTGCGCCGAACACGGCATCCGGCGTTTTCCCGTTCTCATCCGGGACCGATATAGTATACAGGATGCTGTTTACTATTTCTCCGCCTGCTTCGAGGACGGTGCGCATGTCCGGCGCGTCGGGCATGCGCAGCGGGGAGCTGCTGATGGAGAATATGGGGGTGCCGATTGTCCGTGCGTGGTGCAGGGTGCCTTCCTCAAACTCGGCGCCGCAGGCATCCCACTCCGCCTCTATCTGAATGCAGTCAGGAGTGCCTGTCTTGTGCCACACGGCCAGGTTCAGGGGCTTTTGCATGGCGGGGGTGAGCTTGCTCAACTCCGTGGACAAGGTCTCCAGAGCGCTTACGCCTTTCTTGATTTGCTCCGCTGCGTGAAAGTCTGATGCTGCTACGGCTGTAAACGTGAGGTGCAAGGGGGCGGCCAATGCTCGGCATGTGCGTTTGAGGAGGTGCTGCATGCAGTTCATTATGGGGGCATCCACCCTCCCGAGCAAAAGCGGTGTGCATTCCGGATAAACCATCGGCGTGGCAAAATCCGCCGGCACGTGTTTCAAGGCGGATTCTTCGGGGCTATCCGCTGCGGTTATCTCATCCGGGTTGCTGCCGCAAGCCAGTAGGATGCTGTCCCCCTTCACCTTGTAGAGCCAGTATAGGGTGGCATGCGGCTGCCCCTGCGCAGCATTATCGCGTTTGCAAATACCTTTCCAGCCGTTTTTCTCGTAGGCCTCCTCCGTTCCGTTATCCGATGGCTCAGCCATCAGCTTCCTCAGTTCCGCGAGTACATCTTCTCTGCCCGGCAGGGTCTTTATCGCAACATAAAATTTGAGCTGCGACAAAACATTGTCAATAATCTTTTGATAGTCTTCTGTCTTGCCTTCAATATCCAACTTCTCCAATTGCTCAAGCTGCAAGGCGCATACTTGCTCAGACGCCAATAGTTGCCAACCCATGAACGCAAGACTTGCGGAGAGCCCATCCGCCAAATGTCCGCTGAAATCAATAAGATTGTTCAACGCCTCTACATTGCCATTCGGCACCCCGATGGCGAGGCTTTTTATGCCGTCCCAAGGGGCCATGTCTGCTGCTTCTGCACCGGCGTTGTGCAGTTTCATCCAAGCTTGTACGTCGAGCACCAGTATGTTATCAGCTTCTGCAGGTATCAGGGCTGCGGCTTCCATGGCGGCTGTCTGAGTGGCAGGGGAAAGCGCTGCCGTTGCTTCTTGCGCCATGCAGGGCTGCACCAAGGGGTTACCCCAGCAGATGGCACCTAAAAGAGTTGTTGTGAGATAATGTGTTGCTTTCATAGCGTTCGTATGAGTGTTATGTTATCTCAGTCTACCGCATCTGCTCCGTCATGTAAAGAAAAATCCCGCCGCAGGGAGGTGCGGCGGGCGGAAAATATAGCGTTACTGTGCAGTGGTTTACCACTTGTATGAGGCAATGGCCTCCTTCATCTCTCGCACGGCGGGCGTAAGGCCGGTAAAGATGGCGCGGGCGATGAGGGTGTGGCCGATGTTGAGCTCCGTGAGGTGCGGCACGGCGTTGAGCTCCGGCAGGTTGCTGATTTGGATGCCATGGCCGGCGTGCACCTCCAGCCCGAGGCTGTGGGCAAGCTCTGCAGCTGCTGCCAAGCGGGCCGTCTCTTCCGCGCGCTCTGCTCCCAGAGAGTTGGCAAACTTGCCGGTGTGCAGCTCCACCATCAGCGCGCCGATGGCGGCGGAGGCTTCCACTTGCGCCGGCTCGGGGTCAATGAACATGCTCACCTTGCTGCCGTTGGCCTGCAGGGCGGTGACGATGGGGCGCAATTCCTCCATCTTGCCCGCTACATCCAAGCCGCCTTCCGTGGTAATCTCCTCGCGGCGCTCCGGTACCAAGCACACGAAGTCAGGCTTCAGGCTCAGCGCAAACTCCAGCATGGAGGCCGTCGCTCCCATCTCCAAGTTCAGCGGCAAGGGTATCTCTGCGCGTACCGCGCGCGCATCCGCATCTTGCATGTGGCGGCGGTCTTCGCGCACGTGCAGGGTGATGGAATCCGCCCCGCCTGCCATTGCTGCGCGCGCTGCATCCAGCACGGAAGGCTCCGTGTTGTGTGCCTCTAGCATGGTGGCATAGCGTGCTTGGCGCAGGGTTGCTACGTGATCTATATTTACTCCGAGGTGCATGGTAGGATATTAAGTGAAGAATCCCCGCGGGATTGCTCCCGCAGGGATGTGGTGAATGGTATCGGTTTAGTGCAGGAAGTGGCGAGCGCCCGTGAACACCATGGCGATGCCGGCAGCATCCGCTGCGTCAATCACCTCCTGGTCACGGATGGAGCCACCGGGCTGGATGCAGGCCGTTACACCGGCATCGATAGCGGTCTGCAGACCGTCCGCGAAGGGGAACAGACCATCGGAAGCGATGACGCTGCCCTTGAGGTCCAAACCGGCCTGGCCTGCCTTCCACACGGCAATCTTGGCGGAGTCTACGCGGCTCATCTGGCCGGCGCCGATGCCGAGGGTGCCGTTCTTGTCCGTGAAGACGATGGCGTTGGAGTGCACCTGCTTGCACACGCGCCAAGCGAAGCGCATGGCGTCAAGCTCTTCCGCCGTGGGCACGCGCTTGGTCACTACCTTGGCCTCCAAGTTGTCCAAGCCCATGACCTCGTCGTCGCGCTTCACCGTCATGAGACCACCGGGAGCGGTGCGAACCATCGGCAGCTTGCAGAACTCGCGCCAGGCATCCATATCGATGCGCATGATGCGGCAGTTCTTCTTCTTCTGCAGGATGGCGCGTGCCTCCGGCTCGTAGTCCGGGGCGATGATGACGTCCGTGAAGATGGCACCCACGATGCGGGCAAGCGCCTCCGTCATCGGGCGGTTCATCACGATAACGCCGCCGAAGGGAGCCTGCGTATCCGTCTGGTAGGCGCGCTTCCAAGCCTCTACCAAGTCCTCATCATCCTGACCGACACCGCAGGGGTTGGTGTGCTTGAGGATACCGACCGTCGGGCGGCGGAAGTTCATGATGAGAGAAGCAGCAGCGTCCAAGTCGAGCACGTTGGTGTAGGAGAGCTCCTTGCCCTGCAGCTGGGTGAAGATGGAATCAAAGTTTCCGTACAGCACGCTGGGCTGGTGGGGGTTATCACCGTAGCGCAGCGTCTGGTTGAAGGGCAGGGAGAGGCTGAAGTTGTTCTTCGTGCTTTCCTCTGCACGGTGGCCGAGGTAGTTGGAGATGGCGTTGTCATACGCGGAGGTGCGCATGAATACCTTGACGGCCAACTTCTCACGGGTCTTGAGCGTGGTGTTGCCGTTGTGGTTCTCCATCTCCTCAAGGATGGTGTCATAGTCCGCGGGGTCGGATACCACCGTGACGGAAGCGTAGTTCTTAGCAGCGGAGCGCAGCATGGAGGGGCCGCCGATGTCAATCTTCTCAATAGCCTCGGCCAGAGTCACGCCCTCCTTAGCGATGGTCTCCTCAAAGGGGTACAGGTTCACGCACACCAAGTCAATGGTGGGGATGTTGTTGTCGGCTGCCTGCTGCTGGTGCTCAGCAAGGTCGCGGCGCTGCAGCAAACCACCGTGCACCTTCGGGTGCAGGGTCTTTACGCGGCCGTCGAACAGCTCCGGTGCACCGGTGTAGTCGGAAATCTCCGTCACGGGCAAACCGAGCTCCTGCAGGTACTTGCAGGTGCCACCCGTGGAGATGAGCTGTACGTTCTGGGCTACCAGCCCTTTGGCAAACTTGTCAAGCCCCGTCTTGTCCGATACGGAGAGCAGAGCGCGCTGTATTTTCATCGTTTCCATGTTACGTCTTGAATTGATGTTCGTCACCGCCACCGGCGGTGGCGTCACCATACACCATTTTCATTTTTTATGCAAGCCTTATTTTAATGGCGCTGCATTGTATGCGTAACAAGAGCTCAGCGGAAGAGGCTCGGCACGGGGGTACCCTCACTCTTCCAGCTGTACAGGGACATGCCGGCGTAGAATGCCGCTATGATGATGACAACAACGTAGAGGGTGCTTACACCGTTGTTTTTGAAGGATTGCGCCAGCAAGGTGGCCTTGTTCTGCAGCTCCTGCGCGCTGAGTGCGCGGCGTTTTTGTTTGCCGGTAATCAATTTGCGGGGACCGGGGGTGGGCACCTCACGAGTGAGCGGTATGGGGGCAGGGGCTGCGGGGGCTTTCGGTTCCTCTTCCAGCGGGGCTGTGGCGGCCTGCGTTTTGGTGGGTTTCGGCTCTTCTTTCTTCTCCGGTTCTTCCTCTTCTTGTTCCGCGTTCGGGGCTGCATCCGGGTCAATGGGCTTGTAGGGCGTGAGCTCGGCAATCAGCATGGAGGCCTTGCCCATGGTGTACACCACGCCCTCGCGCATCAGCGTGGGCTCCGTCACTTCATCTACATTGGCAAAGGTGCCGTTGCGGGAGTCCAAATCCTCAATCAGGAATCCCTCTTCCGTGCACAAGATGCTGCAGTGGCGGTGAGATACGCCCTCCGCCCCGCTTAAGCTGATATCACAGGACTCATCGCTACCCACTATAACCTCTCTGCCGAGGATGGCGGGGAGCTCGAATCCGTGCTTTTCTTCGTCTGTTGTGATGATGAGAGATGCCATGATGCCTGTTGCTACAGTATGCCACAAGTAATCCGAATTGCAACAATAAAAGTCGCAGGAGTCCCCGAAATAGTGAATGCTGCCGAAAAAAAAGTTGACATAAAGGTTTACGTTTGCTTGAATAAGGGTAACAGATGTTCAGAATTTCTATGAATGGTAAGTTTTTCAGTTTTTCAATCAGTGCATTACTTTGGGTGGTGAGCTCCCTGTCCCTGTGGGCTAATCCGCAAGTGACGGAGTGCTCGCGCTCGCAAACGGTGGATATTAAATTGCCGGAACCCATGGTGAGCACCACTGTGGTGCAGGCGGAAGAGGATGCAACTCCTGAGCAGCGTGGGCTGCATTTGTTCACCATCAGCGGGGATGCTGCTCATTGTCCCACGGCTGAATGGACGGACCAAGATGAATTGAAACTGTTTTTCCCGGCCGGTACGGATTGCAACACGGAATACAAGCTGACTTTTCATGAAGACGCCGGCTATTTGAGTGGCGAGAAGCCCAAAAAACGCACGGTGAGCTTCCGGTGCCCGCCGAACATGCTGATGGGGAAGTCCGTAGTGACCTCGGATGGCTGGGCGGTGATGGTGATTCCTCAGGATTTTGATACTGTGCAAGCTCGCAACTTTTCGCCGAACACGCCCGTGCGTTATGAGTTCTGCCGTGTCAAAAAACGTTTTTGGAGTGGTGAGCGTTATTACAGCCGTAGGGTGGCAGCCGTGGTATCACCTGCGCGTGTGCGGGATGGTGTGGGTTCGCAGCAATTGAACCGCTTGCATGCATTGGGAAAAAGCGTTTGGGGCAACTTGAAGGAAGATTCCATTCTGCCCGGAGCGGTGTTGGTGCGCCCGGCGGAAGAGCTTGATACGGATGAGGAGTGGGAGCTGGTGTATGCCGGTGCTGAGAAGTCCGGCTTCGGCAGCGGTGCGATGGGGACGATGACGCCTGTTAATGAGCTGCTGACCGGGGTAAATGTAAAGCGCCCGGCAAAAGATAACGGGGAGATGGAGCTCGTCATCTATTTCAATTCCCCCGTGCCGGAGGCTGAGCTGCTGCCTTTGTTCGCTCGCCTCGGGTTCAGTGTGGATGGTGATGGCGAGCTTACCACCGCGCCGGATGGCCGTAACCGCAAGTTGACTGTCAGTAAGGACGTGTGGCTGAATTTCCGCTACGTCGGGGCGCTCGAATGCTCTCTTGCAAAGGCGACTCCGGCAGAGGGGGAAGAAGCATGCTTGGCGTATTGCCCGGCCGGTATGGCTGCCGGTATGCGCGTTTGCGTCAGTGGTGTGTTGCCGGCGGTGGTGGATGTGGAGATTCCCGCCGGGTTGCGCGCTGCGAATGGCGCCACGGTACGGGAGGCGCACGTGCACCGCGTTTCAATGCTGCCTGCCTACCCGGAGTTGGGTGTGTCTGAAAATGGTGTGCACATCATGCCGTGGAGCGGGGCGCACACGCTGGTTTTGCCCGTGAATAACATGGAGGAAGTGTCCGCGACACTTCGCCGGGTGGAGCCCGGTATGGCGCCGGAACTTGTTTTCGGGCAAAAGTATGATACCCGCTCTCTGTCTTACCTTAGTTATCAGTATAACATGGGCTTGCTGCGCAAGCGCCGTGATTTGTCTTCAGCGGGGGATATAGATGAGTTATGGAAACGGCTGCAACAAGAAAAAAAGACCCATGAGGAGGCCTGTGCCTTGCGCCAGCGCTGGATGAAAACGGCTACACTTCTCCACTCGCAGCGTTTTGTCGTCAGCTCAAGCGGGATGTGCCACCCATCCACCTTGCCGGTGGATTTGGATGCTTTATCCGGCGGCGATCTCAAGCCGGGCTTGTATGTGCTCACCTTGGGCATGCGCGCGAATCACCATGTGCGCTATGCGCTTTCTCTGCACAAGCAAAATGCGGGCTTCTTGAATGATGAAATCGATATTCCCGTGTTGGTGACGGACTTGAACCTGATTGTTGCGGATGACGGTGCTATGGTGACTTCTCTTGCCGATGGCTCATTGGTCGGGAATGCTTCCATTGCAACATATAGCAGCGAGGATTCTCCGTCGGCGCAACAGGTGCTTACTGAGAGCGGCGTCTCATTCTCGCCCTTGGCGAGCGGAAAAAGCCATGTCATTGCCCGCCGAGGGGAGCACATGGCTTTCGGGACTTGCTCTAACTACGACGGGAATCTCTCCGCCGATGAAGAGGGCGATGTTTGCTATGTGTTTGTGGACCGCCCTCTGTATCGCCCCGGTGATACGGTGCATGTGCGTGGCGTGGTGCGCCGTATGCATGCCGGGCGTGCCGGTATGAGCTCTTGCTCCAAGGTGACCTTGCAGGTGCAGAAACCCGATTACGAGCAGATGCTGTCCCGTGAGCTGAGCTTGGATGCTTTCGGCGCCTTTGAGGCGGAGGTAACCCTGCCGGTGGGGGATGAGGATGTAACGGGGGAGTACGATTTCGAATTGAAAGGTGATGATTTCGAAGTCTCCAAATCCGTGCGTTGTGAGGTGTTCCGCCGCGATGCTTTTGCGGCCTCGCTGAAGGTGCATGTGGATAAGGTGGCGCCGAAGGTGGTGTCCGTACAGGTGCAGGCGGATGATTACAGCGGCATTCCGCTCAGCAATGCGCGCGTGAAACTGAAGGTGAAGTACGGTGAGCGGCAGGAGCAGTTCCATACGCTGGTGACGGATGCCTCAGGCGCGGCGAGTATGGAGCTCCCCATCTCGGCGCAAGAGTTGAGCGAAGGTAAGGTGACGGTGAGCGCCTCCGTCAATAATGACCGCGAGGAGTTTGTGGAGTTGCCGGACCAAAGTCATGAGTTCTCCGCTGCCGATTTCCGTATTGTCTGTGCCGGTGGTCGCATCCGCGTGCTGGATGCCGTGAGCGGAAAGCCCTTGTCGCGCGAGTGTAAACTCCGCATTCGCCTGGAGGAAGCCGGCTATACCAAGCTCGGCAAGCGGACCTCGTTCGGTATGGTTACGCCCTGTGTGCGTGTCGTAAATGAATCCGAAACCGTGGTGCCTGCCGATTGTGCTCGGGGCGTGGTGCTGCCTCCTGCTGTGTTGAAATCGCTGCGCGGTCTCTATTTGTCGGATGATTTGGCTCTCTCCATCAGTGGCACGGATGCCGCCGGTCGTGAGTGCCGTTTGCAGGTGCAGGGTAGAGATGCGTTTGAAAACTTGATGGAAGCCGAGGAGCTGAGTCTGGAGCTGGCGGAAAAGGCGGGTAAATTGCACGCCACAGTGAGCTCCCCCCGCAGTGGCACGGCTCAGCTGGTGGTGAGCAGCCGCTTGGGCATGCGCCGTATCGAGCGCCGTTTGGCGCAGGGGGAGAATGCGTTTGAGTTGGACCTGCGGGAGGGGGAAGATGGCAAGGTGGCGCTCTCCGTATTGTTGCCTCCTTCCGGGCGCCATGCTACTGCCGGCTCTTGTCCGGAAGTGTCGGAATTTTGCTTTGTCCCAGTGCCGAGCCAGCACTTGGATGTCAGCATTACACCCCCAAGTGAACCGGTGCGCCCCGGCCAAAAAGTGAGCATCTCCGGGCGTGTGCTGGCGCAGGGAAATCCGGCGGAGGCGGCGGTAACTCTGTACGCGGTGGATGCTGGCATGCTCTCCGTGGCGGAGTATAAGGCGCCTAATCCGGAGGCTGTTTTTGCCTCCGCTGCGGCAAGTTGCTTTGCCCCGAGCAGTTTTCATGAGCGCATAGCGTACTCTACCTTGTCTTGTTCTACCATGCACGCCTTGTGGCAGGGGGATATGGTGCAGGGGGAGGCGCGCAGCCTTTCTCCGGAAGGTTCTATGTCCCTCGCGTTCAGAAACTCCGTTGACGGTATCGCGTATCAGGTGGCGGATGGTGAAATACCTCCGTGGTTGCTGGATGATGATTCCTCGGGTGTCTTAACCGGAGGCCTCAGATCCGGTGCGAAGTCAGTGTCGCCTTCCGTGGTGGCATACTGTATGGCGGATGATACACCGCCGCCCGTTCGCCGTCATTTTGCACCCGTGGCGGTGTGGCAAGCTGCGTTGAAGACGGATGCCGAGGGCAATTTCAGCGCGGAAGCTCAGTTGCCGGATACCCTCACCACCTACCGCGTGTTTGCCGTGGCCATTGACAAGAGCGGCAAGCGTTTCGGTGTGGCGGAGGAGGATTTTACCGTGAATCTTCCGGTGATGATTACGCCGGGAATGCCCTTGTTCATGAGTGTGGGGGATTCGCTTACCCTCCCGCTCAGCATTGCCAATAATACCGGGGCAGATGGTAGCTGGGTGGTCACGCGCCAGGGGGATTCCACCCCGCAACCCGTGGAGCTGCCTGCCGCCGGCTCTGCAACCCTTTACTTCGACGTGCAAGCTCAGGAGGAGGGCGAGCTCAGCTTGCAATGGACGGCTGAGGGCGCTGCCGGCACGGATGCTGTGCAGGATTCCTGCCGGGTGCGTTATCCCGCACCTTTGTTGAAGGAGGTGCACCACTTGGAGCTGCTGCCGGGGCAGGAGCCTGTGGCGCTGGCTGCTCTTTTTGCGCCGGAGACGGCTCAGTCCACCCGTGCTCGCGTGCAGGTGGAGCTTTCCGCTTCCCCCATGTTGCATTTGCGCGGGTGTGTGGATTTCCTGATGGATTCCACCTACGCTTGCTCGGATCAGCGCGCGGTGGCGCTGATGCCTTGGCTGCTGTATGATGAGCTGGCGCCGTTCTGCCCGCGCTTGACTTCCAAACCCCGTGAAGAGGTGAAAGCTTACGTGCAGCGAGAAATTGCCGCTATTCTGGCGCGGCAATGTACGGATGGTGGCATTGGCTTTTGGTCAAAAGACGCAGCCCCCTCACCATGGGCAAGTGCTTATGTGGCGATGGCGCTCACCGTGGCTGCGGAGCGCGGGTATGAGGTGCCTAAGGATAAAATGAAACGCCTTTTGCGCTACTTGGAAAAGAATGAGGATTCCCTGGCTGCCTCTCCGCGCCTGATGTCCTTGCGTGCTCTCGGGCATAAGTCGGCCTTGCGCAAAGAATTGCAGCGCGAGCGCGAGGCTATGCTGAAGGAAGCTGCCCGCCCCCATGGTTTCCGCCAATCCGTGCGTGGTGCTCATGTGGAATTCATGCTGGCGCTGGCGGGTGGTGATGATTCCCATGCGGCCTTCCGCACATGGCTGCGCACCGTCGCGAGAGATAGGCGCCATCGTGACAGCTGCGACTCCGCGTGGGTGATGCTGCTCCTGCATGATTACCTCCGCAAGGGTGCCGGTGCACAGGGTGCTGCCGTGGTGCAGGTGAATGATGCTCGCCATGAGTTGCAGCGCAAGCCCCTCGCATTAGCGCTGCCTGCTGTGGCTCGCCCTGCGGGTTTGCCGACCACGCTTGCCGCGGTGGACTCCACCGTGTATGCCACGGTGCGCATGGCTGCCTACCCGGAGCAGATAGAGTTCCCCGGTGTAACGGAAAAAGGCTTGCAGGTCACCCGCTTGTATGAAGTGCAGGGGGCTGATGGTAAGTGGTACCCCGCACCGCAGGAACTGCGCGTGGGGGATGTGGTGCGTGTCACCCTCACCTGTGCCAAGATGGCGGATGAGCTGGAGTATCTTGTCGTGGAGGACTACCTCCCCGCTTGCATGGAAGCCATCAACCCGAATGTCCCCTCTCAGGCGGTGGACCTTGAGCCTTGCGAGTGGAGCATGAGCTTTGACCACAAGGAGTATCTGCCTGACCGCGTACGGGCTTTCTGCACGCGCTGGGCTCACCGTGATTTGCTCAACATGCGCTATTATGCCCGCGTCAAACGCGCCGGTAGCTGTACGGCTCCCCCGGCTCACGCTCAGCTCATGTATGAGCCCCAAACCTACGGCCTCTCTCCCAATGCCAAGCTTATTTCCCGCCCCGCTCCATAAACGAAAAGTGTCTTTCCCGCCCGATAAATCGGAAGTTGAAGAGGGGGATTTGTAACATTCATTCACTCGGAGCGAGGGACTTTAGTCCCTCTTATGGATTGGCCCCGCACGTATTTGTGGGACTAAAGTCCCACGCTCCGATAGATTTGTTAATCCTCGCCAACTTCCGATTTATCGGACACAGATGACTTATTAGAAGTTGCCACCTGCAATTTACTGCGGGCCGATTTTGATGATTATATCATTGCCCAAGGAGCGCACGCTGCCGGGGGCTGGCCAGAGGGGCATGGTGTCGAACTCCTCTTTGTGTTTTTTATAGAAAGCGTTGGTGCCGATGCGCATGCGATCTGCGAGTTTGAGGTGGCGGAGGTAGTAATAGAGCATGTTCGACCAGGTGAGGGTGTGTTCTGCGCACGTGTGGTCGGTGGCGGGGCGGTTCATGGGCTCGCCGATGAGGATGATGTGCTGAGCTGTGCTGCCGGAGCGGGCAGACTCCGCCAGGGCTGCACTGCGCATGGCGCGGAGCTCCGCCACGCAGATGTCATATTCATGCGCTTGGAGCTTGGCTTGCTCGGAAACATGGTAGAGGCCCTTGATGAGGGTGAAGCCCAGGATGACAAACGCTGCTTTGCGGAGTGCGGGGGTAAAGCTCACACCGGATGCAGCGAGCAGCCCCCAAAGCCCGGCGAACATGAGGGGCTCCGCAATGAGGGTCCACGGTGTTTGCCCTCGGAGCATGAGGGGGCCGAGCGCATAGGGCGTGAGGCACAGCAGTACCAGCAAGAGCGCAACGGTCACGCGCTCGCGCCACATGGCGGTGCGAGTGAGCCTGCGGAAGAGAATAACGAAGGGGATAAGGGCAGAGAGGCATACCCACTGGCCGGGATAGCCCACCATGAGCGATTGCAGGAACAGGCGGCCTTTTTCCGCCGGGTCGGCCTGCAAGAACTCCGGCCAGCACGTGAGGCTGCTTTGGTAACCCTGCACATAGGTGAGCTGAGCTTGGGTGACAAAGGGCAGGTGAACGGTGGCGGTTTTGATGAGCAGCCAAAGGGCAGCAGCAGCCATGCCGGTGAGGATGAATACCCCCACACGACGGAGTTGGCCGGCGGTCTGCTGCAGCTGGTGCCGGCGCAGCTCCGTGAGTAAGAAGAGGGTGGCAAAGTAAAATGCCGTCGCTTGGTAAGTGCCGAAGGCTAGAGTAAGCAGGGCAATGCTCCCCAAGCGCGCCGGTACGCCGGGGCGCTGCAGGAGCATGACGGCGCCTGTTACGGCGAGAAATGCCGCTGCCACGGCATCACACAAAAAGCTGAATTGCAGCATGTGGCTGAATTGGATGCAGCCCAGGTAAAAACCGCCGAAAATCAGCCGCTGCCCCCATGTGCTCAGGCGCAGTAGGTGTGTTTGGAGGCAGATGCAGAGCGATATCAACACCCCGCTGATGATACCTGCCGCCCACACGCAAGCCCCCAACCCGAAAATGCCGCGCCACAGCACCACACCCCAGCGCCCTGCTGCGGCATACAGGCCGGTTTCCTCCCCGCTGAAGTCGTACACGTCATCCACATGCATGCCCAAGCGCAGAATGCTGTAGCCGTATATCAGCAAAAACAGGCAGAAGTATAATGCAAACCACGGGGCTTCCGTGCGCAGAAGCTTGTGGTGCGTGAACCGGGGCGGGGTGCTCGCTTCCATGGTGTCCGGGGGGGGATGATGAGGGGTGGCGATAAAAAGAAAAGCCCTGCAGCATGGCTGTGCCGCAGGGCTTGCAAAGTGTGCGTGTAATCAGTGGGGCACCGCAATGGTTTGCTCGCGGTCCGGGCCCACGCCTACCGTGCCTACGGGGCAGCCGATAATCTCACCGAAGCGCTTGATGTAGGCCTTGCAGTTCTCCGGCAGCTGGTCGTAGGTGGTGCACCGGGTGGTGTCCTGCATCCAGCCGGGGAGCTCCTCGTAAATGGGCTCGCAGGCCTCCCAATCCTCGATGAGGGCAGGGGGGAACTCCAAGATTTGGTCGCCCAAGCGGTAGGCCGTGCAAATCTTGATGGTCTTCATCTCATCCAAGCCGTCGAGGTTGGTCATGGCCATCTCGTCAAAGCCGTTGAACATGGAGGAATAGCGTAGCACGACGCCGTCCGCCCAGCCACAGCGACGGGGACGCCCGGTGGTAGCACCGAACTCACGACCGAGGCCGTGCAGGTAATCGCCGATTTCGTCATCCTCTGTAGCGAAGGGGCCTGCACCCACGCGGGTGGTGTAAGCCTTGCACACGCCGATAACGCGGTCGATGCGGGTGGGGGCTACGCCGGAACCCGTGCAGCAGCCACCGGCGCTGGTGTTGGAGCTGGTGACGAAGGGGTAGGTGCCGAAGTCGATGTCGAGCATGGCGCCCTGAGCACCCTCGAAGAGAACGGTCTTGCCCTCCTTGACTGCCTTGTTGAGCACGGGGATGGTGTTGCAGATGTGGGGGCGGAGGACCTCTGCTGCAGCCATGACGGCATCGAGCGTGACGGCGGGATCCGCAGCGGGCCAGCCGAGGCGCACCAGCTCCTCATTGGCGGTCTTGATGCGAGCCTTGAGCACGGACTCCAAACGAACGGGGTCGATGAAGTCCACCATGCGAATGCCGACGCGACGGGCTTTGTCCGCATAGGTGGGGCCGATGCCCTGCTTGGTGGTGCCGATTTTCTGGTCGCCGAGGGCTTCCTCCTGAGCGGCGTCAATATCGCGGTGGATGGGCAGCACAACGTGCGCGCGGTCGGAGATGAGCAGATTGTCCGGGGTAATCTCCACGCCCTCCTTGCGCAGGTACTCAATCTCCTCCACCAGAGAAGTGGGGTTAATCACAACACCGTTGCCGATGACGTTTACCTTGCCCGGCCACAGAATGCCGGAGGGAATGAGGTGCAGTACGTATTTCTTGCCTTTGGCAATCACGGTGTGGCCGGCGTTGCTGCCACCCTGGCTGCGGGCTACGTAATCTGCGGTTTCGGTAAGGAAGTCAATGACCTTGCCCTTGCCTTCATCTCCCCACTGGGAGCCTATGACTAGTGTGTTCATGTTCTGGTGTAGGTAAGTTGCCGTGTGGGGCTTATGCCTTGGCGGCCTGAATCATTTTGGAAATCTCAGCGAAGTAAGAGTCTGCCCCCTTCGGGCCGGGGATGGCGGAGGGCTGGTACTGCACGGTGAAGATGGGCAGGGCGGTGTGGCGCAGGGCTGCCACCGTGTTGTCGTTCATGTTGGTTTGCACGACCTCGAGCTCAGCGGGCAGGGAGGCGGCATCCACGGTGAAGCTCTCATTCTGCGTGGTGATGAGTACGTGGCCGACGCGCTCGTCCTTCACGGGCTGGTTGGCGCCGTGGTGGCCGAACTTGAGCTTGCTTGTGGTCGCGCCGAAGAGTCGGGCAATAACCTGATGCCCCAAACCGGTGCCGAAGGTGGGGAGTTTGTGCTCCGTCATCAGCTGCTTGATGTTCTGCAGCTCATCCACGTTGACGGCGGCGGGGTCGCCGGGGCCGTCGGAAAGGAAAATGGCTTGGCAGTTGCAGGAGTCCAACACGTCAGCTGCATCAACGGTGGGGGGCAGCAGCGTGCACGCAAGCCCATGCTGACGCAGGGTGGCAAGGGTGCTCTGCTTCACGCCGAAGTCAAGTACGCCGATGTTTGCAATCACGGGGGGGAGCTCTTTGTAATTGGTCATGTCGCCGGCAGTCTTGTTCGGCAGCTTCCACTCACGCTCCTCGCCCTCACCCGGCCAGAAAACGTCCTCCTCGCTCAGCGGGGTGACGAGGTCAGCGCCCTCCAGCGTGGGGGCAGCCTTGGCGGCGGCGATGGCTTCCTCAGCACTCAGCTCCGTGGTGACGCAGCCACGCATGGAGCCGTTGTCGCGGATGTGGGTGGCGATGGCGCGGCAGTCTACCTCAGCAATGCCGACCATGCCGAAGCGCTGCATCCAGCTACCCATGTCCTCATTGGCGTTCCAGTTGCTGTGCAGACGAGCCAGCTCGGTAACCACGAGAGCATTTGCCTGCGGGCGACGGCTTTCGTTGTCGCCTTCACTGATGCCGTAGTTGCCGATGAGAGGGTAAGTCATCACCGGAATCAAACCGCGGCATGCGGGGTCCGTGATAAGTTCTTGATAACCTGCTACTGCGGTGTTGAAGCAAACTTCGCCCGTTGCTGTGCCGGTAGCACCGATGGAGCTACCTTCAAATACTGTTCCGTCTTCGAGTGCGAGAATAGCTTTCATGCGTTTTTCTTTTTAAGCCGTGCCATGATACTAAATTTGCGCTCAGATAGCAAGACTATATTGCTCCGAATACGCAAAAATCTATAACATGTATCAGTCTTCTTTACAAAATTTGTCATTTTTGCGGAAGAATGCTTGCATTGCCTGAAAAAATGTGGTTATAATAAGCCATGAAGCAGGCTGCCTGACCGCAGGTTGTCATGCGTAAAGGACGTAACTCATAACGACGGACAATTATGGAAAACGAAGAAATACAAGTCGAAGTGCCCCTCGCTGTGCCCTCGCCTGATACGAAAAATCGCTTGGAAGCTGCTCGCGAGTTCGCGGTGGAGCAGTATGAGAAGATTCGTCGTGCTGCTGCAGCACAGCTTGAGAATGTGCGCAAGTACACGAAGGAAGCTCGTGCCAAGATTAATGATGGCTGGGATGTAACGTGCTCTAAAGCCAAGGAGTTGCACAAGGCCGGTGAGGAGTACGTGAAGGCAAACCCGACGACATCCGTGCTGGGCGCTCTGGGCGTGGGTGTGTTGATAGGCTTGCTGCTTGGCTGCACTCGCCGCTGATGATTTTTGCTCGATAGGCGCCCTGTTCTTGCAAGGAAGGATAGGGTGCCTTTCACTCATACTGCACAGGTAGAATGTCATTCTTTTCCTTTAAGAAACCGCAGGTGGTGATAACTCTGCAAGAGCAGAGCGGTCGCTTGGTGGATGATGTTCGCACTGTTGCTCGCCAGGCATCGACTCACCTGAAGTCGCTTGCCGAGCTGTTGCGACTGGAGCTCGAGGAGTATTTTGCACAGCAGAGACGGCGGGCGGCCTATTATGCCGTGGCGGGAGTGCTGTTGCTGGTGGCATATCTGTGTTTGTGCGCCTTTGCCTGCGTTTGGTTGGCGCAGTGGTTGGAATCCTGGCTGTGGGCAACGGGAATTGTATTTCTGTTTAATTTCATGGTGGGCGTCATCGCTCTGCTGTGCGGGCGCTCGTGTAAGCCCGGTCCTTTTGCCGCCGCCACGCGTGAAGAACTCAAGAATGATGTGAAATGTCTCAAGATTCTGTTCAGCGAAGAAAACAAGAACTCCTGATGCGCATTGCCACGGAGCGCGTGGAGTTGGTGGATTCTATCTGCTCCACCCAAAGCCGTGTCGCAGCGTGCTCTGAGGCATTGCACACGGGCAATAAACTTGTGAAGGTGCTTACCTCTGCCGCAGTGGGCGTGTTCGGTATCGGCGCGGCCTTGCTTTGCCGCAGTAAGAAGGCGAATGTGGCGGCTGCTGCACTCTCTCCCCACGTAGGGGCAGGGCGGTTTGTGGCAGCTAATCTGGTAACCATGGTGTTGATTCCCTGGTTGCAAAAAGTTTTTGTCGGGGCTCCTCCCGAGGAGGAGAAAAAGAAGAGCGGCGGGATTTTTGGTTTCGCAAAACGCTTGTTCTGCCGTCGTTAAGGAGCGGCTTGGTTGAGTAGATTGCCGGAGATGAAGAAGATTTTTGTATCAGGTGCGTTTAATGTGTTGCATGCCGGGCATGTGCAGTTTTTTAATGATGCTCGGGCATTGGGCGACTATCTGATAGTGTCGTTCCCCCCTGCGGATTTGTTGTGGAAGCTGTACGAGAAAAAGTCCGTGTTGGATGATGCGGATAAAATGGCCGTGCTGAAATCCCTCTCGATGATTGATGAGGTTGTGCTCTCCACCGATGAGGATGTAGCGCTTTCTTTCCGCTCCGCCTTCTTGCAGACCGCACCGGATTTGTTGGTTGTCACCACGGATGATTTGTATCTGGATGCCAAGCGCCGCCTGTGCGAGGAAACCGGGGCTCAGCTGGTGGTGTTGGAAAAAACGCAACCCGAAGGCCGCACGACCAGTAGTACCTCAGTTGTAGACCGCATCAAAGCACCGCTGCATGTGCCCTTGCGTGTGGATTTTGCAGGTGGTTGGTTGGATGTCCCGGCCAAAGCCATTCCCGGGGAGTACGTGGTGAACTGCTCCGTTTCTCCCACGGTGTCATTGAAAGAGTGGTGCTACCGCCAAGGCGCCGGTATGGGAGGCAGTGGTGGTTGGAGCGTGCTCAACGGCTGGGACCCCGTTGGTTCCGAGCTGGGGCTCGGTGTAGGCTGGCAAGACCCCGCCGTTATTGCTGAGACCGGCGCTTGCGTGTGGTGCTCCGGCCCGCGCCCGGTGCTCGACTTCAAGAATACGGGCGAGTTTTTGCGCGGTAAGATGGCCATTTACGATACCCGCGTGAAGCATGATACGCCCGGGCTGGCTGCGCTGGAGCGCAATTATGCCAAAATTGCGAAGGCCGCGCGTGTGGCGCGCTTGGGCGTGCATGAGAAAGACGTGTCCGTGCTCGCCGTCGGTGTGCAGCTCAGCTATCAAGTTCAGTTAGAGGAGGGGATGCTTCCGTTGGAGCGCATCGGCGATTCCGTTGCTCATAAGTATTGTGGTGGTGGCCATGGTGGCTACGCTCTGTATCTGTATGAAACGACTGAGGCTCGCGAGGCTGCTCTGGAATCCTGCGAATACCTCTACCCCATTGAGCCGTATTGCCGTACGTTCGGTAAAGACGAGCCGGTGCAGTGGGAGGAAAAATACCGTGAGCGCATTTTCCGCCAAAATGTGCGTAAAGATAACTTCTGATTCTGATATGCCTAAGGTTTTTGTTTCAGGTTGCTTTGATGTGTTACACAGTGGCCACATTGCCTTTTTGGAAGAGGCTGCGAGCTACGGTGATGTGTACGTATCCCTCGGTTCGGATGAAACGGTGTGGCAGTTGAAAAATCGCAAGACGATGTACACGGAGCAGGAGCGTAAATACATGCTGGAGGCCATTCGTTTTGTGAAAAAAGTGTACATCGGGCCGGATACGGGCAAGATTTTGGACTTTGCGCCTCTGCTGGATGAGGTGCAGCCGGATATCTTCTTCGTGAATGCGGATGGCACCAGCGATGAGAAAAAAGCTTTTGTTGAATCTAAGGGAATTCGCTACGTGACAAGTTCCCGTGTACCGCATGCGGATTTGCCGGTGCGGTCTACTACCAGTATACGTGAAACTCTTAAAAAATGAATACAACCGGTATTAAATACGAGGTGGGAGAGCAGGGGGATCGCCCGTGGGGTGAGTGGCAAGTGCTTGATAAACAATCCCACGTTGTCGTGAAAAAAATCCTTGTGTATCCGGGCTGTCGCCTTTCGTTACAGCGCCATCAGCACCGTACGGAGCGCTGGATTGTGACGGAAGGTGTTGCTACGGCTTATTGTGACGGGCGTATTACTCAACTGCACGTGGGTGAGTCCATTTGGATTCCGCGCCAGAGCATGCACCGCCTCAGCAATGAGGGGGAAGGCCCGCTGGCGCTCATTGAAATTCAGCTCGGTGATTTCCTTTCGGAGGATGATATTGAGCGCTTCGATGACGATTACGGTCGCGAAGACTGATAACTATTTGTTTTATGTCCAAAAAACACCTTTCCGACAGTTCTGTATGGGATGCTGTTGATGGTATCCTTGTGTTGAATTTGGATAAAAGCCCGGAGCGAATGGAGCGTTTCCTGCAAAAAAACGGGCAGCTTTTCCCTGCGGAAAAACTGGTGCGAATCAGCGCAGCGTATGGAAAAGATTTCCCCGGTTATGGGGAGAAACCTTGGTTTACCGAGCGCACGGGAGATCGCGCCGCGTTTTGGGCAGGTACTGCGGGTTGTGCCGTTTCTCACCGCCGCGCCATTGAGTACGCCGCCGCGCACGGGTGGAAAAAAGTGTTGATTATGGAAGATGATGCAGTGTTGCATGCTACGGATGATGCCTCGAACATGCTGCGACGTGCATTGCATACGCTGAAAGGCCGCTTCTTGCTTTATCCCGGATTCAGTCGCCCCACTCCATTTGGAAGGTGTGTTGCCAAAGAGGGGGAGGCTTCTCTGTGGTTGGTGGAAGGTGTATTATCTACGTTTTCTTACATTGTTTCTCAAGAGCTTTATCAAATTTTGCTCGATAAACTGCCGACGGAGGATACGGCATGGGAGTGGATTTCTAAGCACAGAGCAGTCGATTCATTCTACAGGGATGTCATTTCGACCATGCGTTCCGTCAAAACATACGTTGTCATGCCGGATTTGATTATCCATGAGGATGGCCCGTCTGAAATTGCCGGAAATACCTCCATCTCGCCGGAGCATAATCGCGACCTTGAGCCTTTGAGTTATGCTTCTTTCAAAGGGATAATGCGTGTCCTGAGTCGCCCGATTAGGAATTGTAAGCGGCGCCTGAACTCAATCAGAACATGGCTGCGTGCCCGAAAAGGAGGCTTCCCCGGCTTCAGAAAGAGTCATAAATAAGAAGAAATGCTCAAAAATCAGCCTTCAAACATGGATTAGACTTGATTTCTGGGCTGATTAGAGGCATATTAAAGGCTCACAACAACATTATGTCTGAACAAAAAGAACGAAAGACACTGGAAGAACGTAATCAAGCCAGCGACTTGGAGCGTCTGCGCCACTCCTGCGCACACGTGTTGGCCGCTGCCATCTGCCGCATCTGGCCGCAGGCTCAGCTTGCTGCCGGTCCTGCTGTGGAGAATGGCTTTTATTACGATATTGAGCTCGATCACAACATCTCCTCTGCGGAGTTCGAGCTCATTGAGGCTGAAATGAAGAAAATTGTTAAGGAGAATCAGACATTTGAGCGAACTACCGTGACACGTGCCGAGGCTATGCAGATGGCTCAGTCCGGTGAGCTGGGCTCCATCGGCCCGCGCTCTGTCCCCTCCAAGTTCAAGGTTGATTTGCTCAACCGTATTCCGGAGGATGAAGAGATTTCCATTTACCGCAACGGCGACTTTACGGACCTTTGTGCCGGCCCGCACGTAGGGCGTACGGGTAACTGCAAGGCGTTCAAGGTGATGAGCGTGGCTTCCGCCTACTACCAGGGCGATGCCAATGGCCCCCGCTTGCAGCGTGTGTACGGCACCTGCTTCCCGAACCGCACGCAGTTGGATGAACACTTGGCTCGTTTGGAGGAGGCTCGCAAGCGCGACCACCGCAAGCTCGGCCGTGAGATGGGCTTGTTCACCATTGATGAGATGGTGGGGCAGGGCCTGATTCTCTGGAAGCCCAAGGGCGCTATCGTGCGCCGTGAGCTGCAGGACTTCATCACGGAGGAGCTCGACCGCATCGGCTACTCCCAGGTGTATACTCCCCACATCGGTAAGCTGGATTTGTACATGACCTCCGGTCACTGGGCTCACTACAAGGAAAGCCAGTTCCCGCCCATCCCGGATCCGGACGATTTCAAGAAGCTGCGTGATGAGAACGCAAGCTGCGCAGACCTCTTCAACGCTTTGGACACGAAGACCATCACCGGCTTCATGCTCAAGCCGATGAACTGCCCCCACCACATCCGTATTTACGACAGTGAGCCGCACTCCTACCGCGACCTGCCTGTTCGCTTGGCTGAGTTCGGTACCGTGTACCGCTGGGAGCAGAGTGGTGAGCTGGGCGGCATGACCCGCGTGCGTGGTTTCACGCAGGATGATGCACACATCTTCTGCCGTCCGGACCAGATTAAGGCGGAGGTGCAGCAGTGCATCGGCATTGTGAAGCACATCCTCGGTACCTTGCAGATGAATGACTACCGCGTGCGCCTCTCCCTCCGTGACAAGGATTACACGGATGAGAAGTACGTCGGTACCGTGGAGAACTGGAAACTGGCCGAGCAGGCTCTGCGCGAGGTGCTCACGGAGAATGGTTTCGATTACATCGAGGCTGAGAACGAGGCTGCTTTCTACGGCCCGAAGATTGACTTCATCGTACGCGACGTTATCGGCCGCGATTGGCAGCTCGGCACCGTGCAGGTGGACTACAACCTGCCGGAGCGTTTCGATCTCTCCTACACCGGTACGGACAACAAGCCGCACCGCCCGATTATGATTCACCGTGCGCCCTTCGGCTCCATGGAGCGCTTCACCGGCTTGCTTATCGAGCACTTTGCCGGTAAGTTCCCGACTTGGCTTGCCCCGGAGCAGGTGCGCGTGCTGCCCATCTCCGATAAGGTGGCCGATTTCGCGGAGAACGTGCGCAAGGCTCTTGCAGCCAAGTGCGTGCGCGTAACGCTGGATGACGCTCCGGATAAGATTGGCGCGAAGATTCGTAACGCCCGCTTGGATCGCGTGCCCTACATGGTAGTGGTCGGTCAGCGCGAGGCGGAGCAGGGCTTGGTATCCATCCGTCACCGTGAGTTGGATGTTGTCGGTACGATGAGCGTTGAGGACTTTGTCGCCGCTGTTACGGCTGAAATTGACCAGCGTCTCATTCGCCCCGCTCTTGAGCCCCAGCAGAAGGAGGAAAACAAACAGTAAGATTTTTCGGGCGGAGCTCCCACACGTGGAGCTCCGCTCATTGAAAAAACACACAGAATAAAACAAAGAACACACACACGTGCCCACCCCACCTAAAAACAATAACCCCGGCAATCGCGGCAACCGTCGCGATCAGAATGCCAAAACTCCGCAGACGCGAGTCAACGACCGCATCCGCGCTCCCAGAGTCCGAGTCGTTACCGCCACCGGTGACCAGCTCGGCGTGATGTCCACTCGCGACGCTCTCGCCAAGGCCAAGGAAATCGGTCTTGACCTTGTAGAGGTAGCGCCCAATGCGGATCCGCCTGTTTGCCGCCTGATCGACTACGGCAAATATAAGTACATGCAGGCTAAGTTGCAGAAGAGCAACAAGACCAAGGCTGTGCGCATGAAGGAAATCAAGCTGCGCATCGGTACGGATGTCAATGACTACAACGTCAAGATGGCTCGTACGGAGCAGTTCTTGGATCACGGTCACAAGGTGCGCTTCCAATTGCGTTTCCGCGGTCGTGAGAATGCCCACCAGCAGCTTGGCTTGGAGGTGATGGCTAAGGTGGTTGAGGATATGAAGACCATGGGCAAGGTGGACCAACCCGCCAAGTTGGCAGGTAATACCGTTACCATGGTGCTTACCCCGCTTCCCAACGGTCAGCGTGTCAAGAAGTTCAAGAAGTACGAAGAAGCTGACTTCGATGCGGAGTCTGAGGAGTTCGACGCCTCCGACGACGAATAAAGATTCTGCTGCGTAGCACATTTGCGAGCCTCGAGTGTCGTATGATGCTCGGGGCTTATTGCATTAGGGGGGGCGGTAAGTCAATCGTTCGTTCGGCAGACCGCGCGGAAAATCGGAAATTATCATCGTCTGCCGACGAAGGTGAAATCGCGCGTTCCTCGTGGTGCAAAATTCCCAACGGCTTTGATGTTGCGAGCATTCTACCACGTGCGCAGCACGTGATTTCACCGCCCGAAGGGCGATTTCACCTAGCTCGCTTGCGTGCTAGATTTCACCAACGGCGTAGCTGTTGATTTCACCAATGGCCTCCGGCCATTGATTTTTCAATTTCCGATTTATCGGAGAGGTTTCCCAGTTTGACAAAATTTCCTTGCTACTCTTTTTATTCGCGCACCGTATATGAAAAGTGCGTGCGCTGCTGCAAACTATTTGATTTTTTTCCGCGATGTCGATAGGCTGAGCGTTGAACGTCATGTTAACACCGATTCATTTCTTCTATGCTCCATCGCTCTCTCATATCTTTCCTTCCAAAAACATACCCGTTTTTTCTGAAAAAAATCAACTTTTTTGAGAAAACTCCGATTTGCGTGAGTGTTGATATACGAAGAGCGCGCACTCAGCCCTCTTCTTAACCATAAAACACAACAAAACCATGTCTGAAGAAATAGACAAATCGACCGTCCC
>JAEIGA010002365.1_pt1 | contig 30127 bp, 22 predicted proteins | sample 9270691 | NCBI WGS metagenome assembly JAEIGA01 (sample SAMN17057246, study PRJNA624740) | gut metagenome | biome: biome; isolation source: fecal sample | host: Bos grunniens | place: China: Xizang | collected 2019
GTAGAAATCTCAGAACTCCTGTCACGCATGCTTTCCATGCGCAAGATACCACACCAGGTGCTCAATGCAAAGCTCCATCAGAAAGAAGCTGATATTGTGGCATTGGCAGGTCAGAGCACATTGGGAGAAGTGATCAACGAGGACGGAACTAAGGAGGAAAAACTCTTGGGTGCAGTGACTATTGCTACCAATATGGCAGGCCGTGGAACCGACATCAAACTTTCTGACGAAGTGAAAGCAGCTGGCGGACTTGCCATCATTGGTACAGAGCGTCATGAGAGTCGCCGTGTGGACCGCCAGCTTCGTGGACGTTCTGGACGTCAGGGTGATCCAGGCTCATCCATTTTCTACGTTTCTCTTGAGGATAAGCTCATGCGCCTCTTCGCCAGTGACCGCATCTCCAAAGTCATGGACCGTCTTGGATTCGAAGATGGAGAAATGATAGAGCATAAGATGATTAACCAGTCTATTGAACGTGCCCAGAAGAAGGTCGAGGAGAACAACTTTGGCATTCGTAAGCGCTTGCTTGAATACGACGACGTGATGAACAAGCAGCGAAAAGTCATCTATGAGCGCCGTCGCCATGCTCTCATGGGAGAACGCATAGGCATGGACATTGCCAACATAATTTGGGATCGTGTCGTGAAAATCCTTGGCAACGGCGACTACGAAAGCTGCCGCGAAGACTTCTTACGCATCTTTGCAATGGAACTTCCTTTCGACATGGAGAAATTTGATAACACCAGCCGTACTAAGCTCGAAGATGAAGCGTTCGACATCGTTATCGACTCTTTCAAGAAAAGAACAGCTCGCCTCGCCTCTGTAGCCTATCCAGTCATCAAAGATGTGTACGAAACCAAAGGACATATGTACGAAAACATTCTTGTCCCCATCACAGACGGACGTCGCATCTATCAGATAAGCATTCCCCTCAAGGAAGCATATGAGACAGAAGGCAACTCGATCCTGATAGCTTTCGAGAAAGCCATACTCCTTCACACGATTGACGACGCATGGAAAGAGAATCTGCGCGAGCTCGACGAACTCAAGCATTCTGTACAAAATGCGTCATACGAGCAGAAAGATCCATTGCTCATCTTCAAGCTCGAATCTGTAAACCTCTTCGACAAGATGGTCAACGACATCAACAATGGCACCATCTCAGTGCTCATGCGCTGCTCCATTCCTATTGCAGAAGAGCAAGACGTGAAGCAAGCTCCACAAACTCCTATAGAAGAGCCTGTTCAGAACCTCAAAGAGACACACCAGAACCTCGACGAGCCATCTGAAACACAGCGTCAGCAAGCACAAGCTGCGCAGACAGACACGCGTGCGCGCCAGCCCATGACACCCGTTGTCAATAACGGCCCTAAAATTGGACGTAATGATCCTTGCCCGTGTGGTTCTGGAAAAAAATACAAAAACTGTCATGGTAAAATGCAATAATTCAACATTTTACAATTAATACTACAATTAAAGTGAGAACTGCTTCCTTTTTGGTACGGTTCTCACTTTTTTGTATTCTAAACAAAATAGAAAGGTCGAATTTTATTGTATAGTACTTTGTGAAATCGAATGGTGCTGGAACATTCAAATGTTGTGCTCTCCATCACAATTACGCTCAGCCCTTTATTGTAGTTACGATACAGGGGGTATCTTAATTTCAATAGTTCTGCAATTAAAATCTGGCAAACTTTATAATCATAAAAAAGAGAGGAGCAATGCCTATTGCAAATCCTCTCTTTTCTTTATTGTGATTGTAGTTGTCAACCTTGTTTGTGGTTGATGCAGATGCCCTTCAAGTACCATTCGTAAAGGCGATGGACACCTTCTTCAATTTCGATGGCGTGATGCCATCCAAGGCGATGGAGCTTGTCAACATTTGTCAGTTTCTTCATTGTGCCATCTGGTTTAGAAGAATCCCAACGGAGTTCCCCTTTGAAGCCAATTTCCTGCATGATTTTCTTGGCCACTTCCTTGATGGAGATTTCCTTGCCTGTGCCTACATTGATGTGGCAGTTGCGAATTTCTTTGATCCCGTCTCTGTTTACAACAAAATCACTCTTTTCTATTACGTCTTGGAAATCGACATTTAATAGGCAATGAACGGAGGCGTCTGCCATTTCCTCGCTCCAGAGGAATTCGCGCATAGGCGCTCCAGTCCCCCATAGAGTGACTGCTTCTGGAGTTATGCCATAATGACGTAGCACTTGAAGAATGGTGTAATCATCGCTCATCGCTGTTGCTATAATTGTTTGTGACGCCTTTGATTCTGCCTCGTCTTGTGCGCCTTGCCCATCTACCATCTTAGGCACCTTCATGGAAACGGGACGTAGCTGCAGGTCTTTGCGGACAGCATCCCAATTCCCTTCATTCAAGCACTTGGCCAGATGAATCTTTCGAATCATGGCAGGAAGCACATGGGAGTTCTCAAGATGAAAATTGTCATTAGGGCCATACAAGTTGGTTGGCATTACGGCGATGTAATTTGTACCATACTGAAGATTGAATGATTCACACATCTTCAATCCTGCAATCTTGGCGATGGCATAAGGTTCGTTGGTATATTCGAGTGGCGATGTGAGCAAGCAGTCTTCTGGCATTGGCTGTGGCGCCTCCCCTGGATAAATGCAGGTTGAACCAAGAAATAAGAGCTTTTTCACCCCGTGTTTCCATGCTTCTCCAATTACATTTTGCTGTATTTGAAGATTCTTATAAATGAAATCTGCACGGTATTGCAGGTTTGCCATAATACCTCCTACGTGTGCAGCGGCTAATACTACGGCATCTGGCTGTTCTTCGTCAAAGAACGTTTTTACAGCAACAGGGTCAAGCAAATCCAGTTCAGCATGCGATTTTCCAACGAGATTGTCATAGCCTCGTGCCTTGAGGTTGTTCCAGATGGCGGAACCAACCAGGCCATTGTGGCCTGCTACAAAAATTTTTGAACTCTTATCTAATGACATGATATGCTTATTTTACAAGTCCTTTTTCGAGATACTCTGCCAAGTTCGTTCTCATGACTGATGCCACGTGGTCGGCAGCCACCTTCTCCATGTCATGTTTCACCATAATAGAAACAAGCTGTTCGAAAGAAGTTGTCTGAGGATTCCATCCAAGTTTCTCTTTTGCCTTGGTTGGGTCGCCCCAGAGGTTAACCACGTCTGTTGGACGGTAGAAGTCTTCTGAAACCTCGACCAGTGTCTTGCCGATGAGATTGTCTGGTCCTGCTACGCAGATGCCCTTCTCGTTCATGTCTTCGCCTTCAAACTTCAGTTCGATGCCTGCAGCCTTGAATGCATAGTAGGCAAATTCACGGACAGAGTGCTGTACGCCTGTGGCGATGACAAAGTCTTCTGGCTTTTCCTGCTGGAGAATGAGCCACATGCACTCCACGTAGTCCTTGGCATAGCCCCAGTCGCGAAGAGAAGAAAGGTTGCCCAAATAAAGTTTATCCTGCTTGCCTTGTGCAATACGCGCTGCTGCAAGGGTTATTTTTCGTGTCACGAAAGTTTCGCCACGGCGTTCTGACTCATGGTTGAAAAGGATGCCTGAGCAGCAGTACATGTTGTAGGCCTCACGGTATTCTTTCACAATCCAGAAGCCGTAGAGCTTTGCCACAGCATAAGGTGAATATGGGTGGAATGGTGTGTTTTCGTTCTGTGGAACTTCTTCCACCTTGCCATACAGCTCAGACGTAGATGCCTGGTAGATGCGGCAGCTGTCGGCCAGGCCGCAAAGGCGAACAGCTTCCAGTACACGGAGAACGCCTACTGCGTCAACGTCAGCTGTGAACTCAGGAGAGTCGAAGCTGACCTGCACGTGTGACTGTGCTGCCAGGTTGTAAATTTCGGTAGGCTTCACCTTGCTGACAACCTGAAGAATAGACATGGAGTCTCCCAGGTCTGCATAATGCAGGTGGAAGTTGGGAGTGCCTTCAAGATGAGCGATGCGCTCGCGATAGTCAACTGAAGAACGGCGTATGGTACCATGTACTTCATAACCCTTCGCCAAAAGGAACTCGGATAGGTATGAACCGTCCTGGCCGGTGATACCTGTGATTAATGCAACTTTTCTTTCCATAATGATAATTAATATATTGATTAAAATTTCATATGTTCACTTCTTCAAGAGTGATGAGCTTGTTCACAATAGCATAGATTGTAATGCCTGCAGGAGAATGAATTCGCAACTTTTTGGCAATGTTACGCCGATGTGTGGTTACTGTGTTGACGGACAGGAAAAGCGTGTCTGCAATTTCCTTGTTCGACAAGCCTTTTGCTACGCAAATAACGATCTCCTTTTCTCGTTCTGAAAGTAATTCTTCTGATGTTGCAGATGCAGAAAATAGTCCAGTTCCATTTGCTGGTATACGAGTTTCTGTCAAATGCTCCAAACGGCGTACAGAAGGCAAGAATATATTGTCTTCAATCATACAATGTGTACTCAATTCTTCTTCAGCCTGATAGATGGAGATGATGGCCGCATTCAGTTTTTCATTATTCTCCTTCTGAGGATAATACTGCATGAAGAGGCTTTTTAGTTCTTTCAGCTTAGACTCAATCGCTTCATGATGGCGAGACAGCAATTGATTTTTTTCTATCGCAATGAAATCACCATTTATGAGTTTCTCCACATAGACAAAAATTGTCGATTCCTCAAACTCCATGTGCTTGCGCACTTCTTCCACATATTCATCATAAAACTTCAGCATCAGAAAGGCTATCTCATTTTGTACAGAACAATCAATAGCATTCAGCAAGTGAAAACGGATGCTAGGAAGCAGATATTCTAAAAAATAGGAGTGGCTTCTTTTCAAATAGCTCAAAACCGATGCTGCATTGACGGAAGTTACATTTTGTAGCTTGTTCTCTGCCCCATTTTTTACATAATTGATAATGGTAAGAAATGTCTCAGTATCAACTGCATATTGGCTGCAAACTTCTGCAATTGTCTTTTCTCCAAATCCTAAAGAAATACCAAAACGACTCATTATTTGCAATAAGCGGTAGTCGTTTGCAAGAACCCAGCTTAGTTTGTCTGCTCGTTTATAATTATTCTCCATTCTTTTTCGATGTTAGGGCCTTCAAGCACTCTTTTTTAATAGAATTATAATCTACAAAGACTGATTTGCAATTAGATTGCAAAGATAATGAAAAAAAACAAGATGGGGTTTATTTTCAGGATGAATAATATGCTAAATACTAAAAAATGAGTATTGTATAGTTGCATGAAAGGTTGTAACTTTGCAAAAAAAAATAAAGACTTGTCTATTTATAACTAAAGAATAAGGAATGAAACTTTCAGAATTGCAAACAGGGAAAAAGGGCGTAATAGTTCGCGTGAAAGGGCATGGAGGATTTCGCAAGCGCATCATCGAGATGGGATTCATCAAAGGCCAAAGTGTTGAGGTGCTTCTCAATGCTCCTTTACATGACCCTGTGAAATACAAAATCATGGATTACGAGGTGAGTCTGCGTAAAGCAGAGGCAGAACTTGTTGAAATTGTAAATGAAGAGGAAGCAAGAGAATGGGAGGCATTACATTTGTTGCCACAAGGAATGCCTGCTGATAATTGCGACGACATTATACATAGGGTTGCCAGAGAGAAAGAAAAAGAATTAGATGTTGTATTTGTCGGAAATCCCAATTGTGGTAAAACAACACTCTTCAATGTGGCTTGTGGGGCTCATGAACGTGTGGGCAACTACTCAGGCGTGACTGTTGACGCTAAAGTGGGAAGTTTTGATTTTGGAGGCTATCATTTCAATCTTGTCGATTTGCCAGGAACGTACTCTCTTTCTGCTTACACGCCAGAGGAATTGTATGTCAGAAAATACATCATAGAGAAGCATCCTGATATTATTGTTAATGTCATTGATGCCAGCAACATCGAGCGAAATCTATATCTCACAACGCAATTGATAGACATGGATGTCCCCATGATTATCGCCTTAAACATGTATGACGAACTGCGCGAGAGTGGCAACACGCTGAACATTGAGCAGCTGGGAACTTTGCTGGGAACTCCAATTGTTCCAACCGTAGGGAAAACTGGAGAAGGGGTCAAGGAACTGTTTCATCAAACTATTGAAATGATAGAGGGTAAACAGAAGATATTTAGACATATACATATAAATCATGGAGTTTTACTTGAAGATAATATCTTGCAGATAGAACACCTCATTCGAAAAAATCCAGAACCACATCAAAACTATTCAGCACGTTTTCTTGCCATCAAATTATTGGAGAACGACAGGCAAGTTGAAGGTATCATTCGACAGTTGGATAACAGCCGTGATATTCTTTTGCAAAGAGACATATGCCAAAAAAATATCTTTAAAGAAATCAACGAAGACAGCGAATCTACAGTTACTGATGCCAAATATGGATTTGTTCAGGGAGCATTAAAGGAGACTTTCAAAAAAGCAAACAAAAACAAGAGGCTCATGACTAAAAAGATTGACGCCGTAGTAACCCATCAACTGTGGGGATATCCCATATTCCTCCTCCTTATGTACATCATGTTTTTCTGTACATTCAATATCGGACAATATCCAATGGACTGGATTGATTCAGCTATCGGATGGGTAGGAGATTTAATTGGAGAATGGATGCCGGACGGTCCGCTAAAAGCGCTTGTTATAGATGGAATTATTGGTGGGGTTGGAGGCGTTATTGTCTTTTTGCCTAACATATTGATTCTCTATGCTTTCATATCTTGGATGGAAGATAGTGGATACATGGCGCGTGCAGCTTTTATTATGGATAAAATAATGCACCACATGGGGTTGCATGGAAAATCTTTTATACCGATGATTATGGGATTTGGCTGTAACATTCCAGCTATTATGGCTACACGGACCATTGAAGACAGGAAGTCGCGCCTTATCACAATGCTTATCCTTCCTCTCATGTCCTGTTCTGCACGCCTTCCCGTCTACATCATCGTCATAGGCGCATTCTTCCCAAAAAAGTCAGCTTTTGTTTTATTTGCCTTGTATCTGATGGGCATTTTATTTAGTATTTTAATGGCAAAAATCTTCAGCCGCTTTTTAATTAAAGGAGAGAGCAGTCCTTTTGTGATGGAACTCCCCCCTTATCGAATGCCCTCCGTGAAAAGCGTTAGCCGACACACCTGGGAGAAAGGAAAGCAATATCTCAAGAAAATGGGAACAACCATACTTGTTGCAAGCATCGCGATTTGGGCATTGAGCTATTTCCCCCATCATGCAGAAGCAACAGAGGGGCAGCAGATGGAACTCAGCTACATAGGCCAGATTGGCAAATTTATAGAGCCAATTATAGAACCTTGTGGATTGCAATGGAAAGAAGGAGTAGCTCTCATTACTGGTATAGGAGCCAAAGAAATTGTTGCCAGCACCATGTCTGTTCTATATCATGGCGATATTTCTACAAGTGGCATGAGTTCTTTGTCTGCATTTTGTTTCCTGATATTTGTTCTTCTCTATATGCCTTGTTTTGCAACTTGCATAGGCATTAAAAATGAATCTGGCAAATGGGGATGGGCAATCTTTACCGCATTTTACACCACCCTTCTTGCCTGGCTTACGTCAACATTTATATATCAGATAGGCAGTTTCATTACTGGTGCCGTATAATTCTAATTAAGTATTATGCAAGAACTCATCGTGTATATCATTATCGCTTATGTGGCAATAGCCATTATCCGTTATTTTTACCGTCAAGCTAAAAGCAAAACCAAATGCTGTAACTCTTGCAATTCTTGTCCTATGCAGAAAGGCGAAAACTGTCATTGCCATAATAATGTCTCCAAATAAAATTCTAATAATAGGACGTTACTTTCTCTCGTGATAATATAAAGGAAAGTGACGTCTAGATTCCTGAGATATTTCTCATTGTTGCAAGCCAGTTTTGCAAAACAAGAATTTAATCCCGACCTACTCACCGTGTTCATAATATCTTAAACACCATGTTTGGAATATTTCGTACACGGTGAGTAAAATATTATATAGGCGGCAGAAACAAAAATTACGTCGTAGATAGTTATCCCCAAGACATACAAATTCTAAAAAGACATTTGAAGTTCTGTAGCGAACCAATGCTGGTCTGTAAAGCGAACCGACATCGGGTTATGAAGCGAACCTTCTTTCATAAATAAAGTGAACCTTCTTTCATGTGCTTGTTTCTTGAGAAAACATTGTTGATTCTTGCTGTTAGCGCGTGAAGATTTCGTTAATTTGATTACGTCTGCTCCTTTTCTGTACGGCCGATTTGTTTTATCCTTTTTTGACTATACAGAGACCTCTGCAAAAGTTTGACAGACTTTCGCAGAGGTCTCGTTCCTTGAAGAAATATTTTATTAAGAATCTTTTAATTATATTCTACAATATTGTTTTCACTGCCTCATACATACCTTTTTCTTGAATGAGATCAAGATATCTCTTAACAAGTTCAGTCAAACCTGGCACGGTAATATTGAGGTTCTCTTTCCAGATGTATTCTGCAGCAAGGACACCTTCTGCAACTTTCCGAGTGTCTCCTGTGGCCCATAGTTCCTTAAGCAATTGTACGATTTCTGGCGCATCATTAGGTTCGATTGGTGCCCCGTCTGCACGTTTTCCTCCTTTGTAATATGTGATAATTGCCGCTAGCCCAAAGACTAAGCCTTGTGGTAATTCCCCTTTTCTTTCGAGATACACTTTTACGCCCGGCAAATCGCGAGTTTCATATTTGGGGAAAGAGTTCAGCATGATGCTGGTCACCTGATGGTCAACATAGGGATTGTTGAAACGCTCCAATACATCTGTGGCAAATTGCTGCAGCTCTTCCATTGGAAGGTTTAGTGTCTGCATGAGCTCGTCAAATTGTACTTTGTGAATATATTTGCCGACAACTTCGTCGTTGCAAGCATCGCGTACAATATTAATGCCACTGAGATATGCAACAGGAGAAAGTACAGTGTGAGGACCGTTAAGCAATGTGACTTTTCTTTCGTGATAAGGCTTCTCGCTTGGAGCAATCAACACATTGAGGCCTGCTTTTTCTGCTGGAAATTCCTCCTTTAATGATTCAATGCTCATGTTCTCAGGCTTTTCTATCACCCAGAGATGGAAAGCTTCACCCTGCACGACAAGATTGTCAGCATAGCATATTTTTTGCTGAATGTCGGCAATTTCTTTTCTAGGGAATCCTGGCACGATACGGTCAACCAGTGTCGCACACACATAATTGTATTTAGTAAACCACTCCTTGAACGCTTCGTAATCAACTCCAAAGTCGCCTTTCCAATGTTCGATGTATTTGTAAATGCACTCTTTCAAATAGTGGCCGTTGAGGAATATCAATTCGCAAGGCATAATGATAAGTCCCTTGTCTGCTGCTCCGTTAAATGCCTTAAAGCGCCTGTATAACATTTGGGTGAGTTTTCCTGGATAAGAAGACGCCGGCGCATCGGACAATTTGCAGTTGGCGTCAAATGCTATACCTGCTTCTGTTGTGTTGGAAATCACAAATCGTATCTCTGACTGTTCAGCCAATGCCATAAAAGCATGATATTGGCTGTATGGATTGAGGGCTCTGCTGATGCAGTCGATGCGAGTAAGAGAATTTACCTTCTCGCCATTCAGCCGGCCTTGCAGATTGACATGATAAAGACAGTCTTGTCCATTGAGCCAGTCAACCATTCCTTGTTCGATAGGCTGCACAACAACTACACTCGAATTAAAGTCTGTTTTCTGATTCATATGGTAGATAATCCAATCGACAAAACAGCGCAAGAAATTTCCTTCTCCAAACTGAATAATTCTCTCAGGTGCATGGCTTTTAGGAGCCGTGCGAGCATTCAAAGATTTTAGTGACATCGTGTATTAAATGTGATTTATATTGTTATGTGTTAAGATTGCTAAACCCTCGCAAAATTACTCCTTTTGCGCCAACACTCAAAATTTAGGAGAAAAAAACTTAAATATACTATATAGTTTTTCAGTTTGATATTATGAAAACAAAAAAATATGACTATATTTGCAACAGTAAAAAAACTTAAAAACGCAATATTACAATGAAACCTTTTATGGATGAAAACTTTCTGTTGCAAAGTGAAACGGCACAGAAACTTTATCATGAACATGCAGCAAAAATGCCCATTATTGACTATCACTGCCATCTTGTTCCACAGATGGTAGCAGAAAACAAACGTTTTGAATCCATCACGCAAATATGGCTTGGTGGCGACCATTACAAGTGGCGCGCTATGCGCAGTAATGGTGTGGCAGAATGTTTCTGTACAGGTAAAGAAACAAGTGATTGGGAAAAGTTTGAAAAATGGGCAGAGACAGTTCCTTATACATTCCGTAATCCTCTTTATCATTGGACACATCTCGAGTTGAAGACAGCTTTTGGCATTGATAAGACTTTGAATCCAGAAAATGCACGCGATATTTATGAAGAGTGCAATGAACAAATCAAGAACGACCCCAAATTCACGCCAAGAGGACTAATGGAATACTATAATGTGGAAGTTGTGTGCACCACTGACGACCCTATCGATTCGCTTCAGTACCATAAACAGGTTGCAGATGATCCCACAATGAAGACTCGCATGCTCCCTACATGGCGTCCAGACAAGGCTATGGGTGTTGAGGTGCCAGCAAACTTCCAGATGTATGTCGACACACTCTCAGAAGTGAGCGGAAAGGCTATTAATAATTTCAACGATTATATTGATGCCATTCAGGCGCGACACGATTTCTTTGCCTCAATGGGCTGTAAACTGTCTGACCATGGAATAGAAGAATTCTATGCAGAAGATTACACTGAGGCTGAAATTAAAGGCATTTTTGACAAAGTCTATTCAGGCAGAGAGCTGACACAAGACGAAATTCTGAAATTCAAGTCGGCTATGATGCACATCTTTGCTGTTCAAGATGCAGAATCTGGATGGGCGCAGCAATTCCACTATGGAGCTATTCGTGACAACAATTCAAAGATGTTCAAATTGTTAGGTCCAGATACAGGTTTTGACTCTATTGGCGAGTTTAATACAGCCAAGAAGTGTTCAAAATTCCTTGACCGTTTGAATGCAGAGGATAAACTCGCCAAGACCATCCTCTATAATCTCAATCCTTGTGCCAACGAAGTGCTCGCTACGATGCTTGGAAATTTCCAAGACGGCTCATGCGCTGGCAAAATACAATGGGGTTCAGGATGGTGGTTCCTTGACCAAAAAGATGGAATGACAAAGCAGATGAACACATTGTCTTTGTTAGGCTTGCTCAGTCGTTTTGTTGGTATGCTCACCGATTCAAGATCGTTCCTTTCTTATCCTCGTCATGAGTACTTCCGTCGAATTCTCTGCAACCTTGTTGCTACAGATATCGAGAATGGCGAAGTGCCTTATACAGGCTTCGAAGAACATCGTGTGAATCAGATGATTGAAGATATTTCATACAACAACGCAAAAAGATATTTTAACTTTTAATCTCAACACTGTCCTCGACTTGTCCAACCCCTATTTCCACTTTAAGCAATTTACCATCCGCCACGACCATTCAGCGATGAAAGTCGGGACGGATGGTGTATTGTTAGGAGCTTGGGCCGCACAAGAGGAAGACTCTCAAAAAAAAATGAGAGTGCTAGATGTTGGTGTAGGTACAGGACTTATCTCACTAATGCTGGCACAGCGATTTCCGTATATTCAGGTTACAGGTATTGACATAGATGACTCATCTGTTAAGCAGGCAAGAGAAAATGTGGAAGCTTCTAAATTTAAGGAACGTATAAATGTGCTGAAACAAGATTTTAGAAACATTGACTATTTCTTTAATAAATATGACCTAATTGTATCTAATCCACCATTTTATAAAGAAAAAACTTTAAGTGGTGATAACGCTAGAGATGCTGCCAGGCATAATAGCTTTTTGCCATTTGACACTCTAGTAGCCAATGCAGTTGAATTATTGGAAAGTAACGGCATTTTTTCTGTTATTATTCCTTATGGGGAAACTGGTCACTTTATCAGCATATGTGCTTCTCACAAACTTTATTTGAAACGTCGAATGGATGTGCGTTCAAGTGAAAAGAAGGCCTTCAAACGTACATTGCTAGAGTTTTCTAAAACAGCGTCCTCAACCTTAACGACAGCTTTGACCTTGAACGCTTTTGATGGCAGCCGTACAAATGAGTATACTCAATTGACTAAAGATTTTTACTTATGAATTACCAATCTATCATTGACAAATACTACCCTGAAGACAATGAACTGCGACATATTTTGACGGTACATAGTCGACAAGTTGCAGAAAAAGCGCTTTCCATTGTTGATAGCCATCCACAACTTCATGCAGATCGGACTTTTGTGGAGGAAGCCGCTATGTTGCATGATATAGGAATATATCGTTGCAATGCGCCTGGGATTCAATGTTTTGGGACAGAGCCTTACATTTGCCATGGTACGATAGGTGCACAACTGCTGCTTGAGCAGGGTTACCCACAGCATGCAAGGGTGTGTGAACGTCACACAGGAGCTGGCATAACGCTTCAGCAGATAGTGGAGCAGAATCTCCCTATTCTTCCAAGGGATTTGGTTCCTGAAACAATAGAAGAACAAATTATCTGTTATGCCGATAAATTCTTTTCAAAAACAAAGCTGAATAAAGAAAAAACAATAGAGCAGGCTATTCTATCCCTTTCTAAATTTGGCGAAGAAGGCGTAAGGCGCTTCATTCATTGGAGTGAAATGTTCAACTAATTAAAGAAACAGACAATTAAGTGCAAACGTGGCATGATGACATACGAAGAAACTGTAAATTATTTGTTTAATGTAACACCCCTTTTCCAGAATGTGGGTGGTGGGGCATATAAAGAAGGATTGCAAAACACGCTGTTATTAGATGAGCATTTAGGTCATCCACATACAAAATTCAAGACCATACATGTAGCAGGAACCAACGGAAAAGGCTCTTGTTCTCACACTATTGCAGCCATATTACAATCATCAGGACTGAAAGTGGGGCTTTTTACTTCTCCTCATTTGGTTGATTTCAGAGAACGTATAAGAGTAAATGGTGAAATGGTCAGCGAAAAGTTTGTCGTTGATTTCGTAGAGAATCATAAGGTTTTCTTTGAACCGTTATACCCTTCTTTCTTTGAACTGACGACTGCAATGGCTTTTGCTTATTTTGCAGAACAAGAAGTTGATGTTGCCGTAATCGAGGTGGGACTTGGTGGCAGGTTGGATTGTACCAATATCATTACACCAGAAATATGTGTAATTACCAATATAAGTTTCGACCATACAGCCTTTTTGGGAAACACTCTTGAGCAGATTGCTGGTGAAAAGGCTGGAATCATCAAGGCAAACACCCCTGTCGTAATAGGAGAAGCGCAGCCTCAAACTCGCCCAGTGTTTGAACAGAAAGCAAACTCTCTCAAGGCACCTGTCTATTTTGCTGAAAATGAAGGGGATGTTTTGTCATACGAATGCCATGATAATGGAATTTGTTACAAAACAAAGAATTATGGACAATTAAGCAGCCCGCTTCCAGGATTATATCAAATCAAGAACACCAATACAATCTTATGTGCAGTAACGCATCTGAAAGAAATAGGTTTCCAAATTCCAAACAGCGCAGTCGAGGCGGGTTTCTCTAAAGTATGTGAACTGACAGGACTCAGAGGGCGATGGCAAATCCTGCAAACTTCCCCACGCGTGATCTGCGATACAGGGCACAATCTTGCAGGAATCCAAAATGTTGTTGCGCAATTAAAAAATGTGGGAACACCTTTACATATAGTATTTGGCATGGTAAATGATAAAGATATTAGTGGCGTGCTGGCCCTTATGCCCCAAGATGCTACTTATTATTTTTGCCAAGCGTCTGTCAAAAGAGCTTTGACCCATAAAGAAATCAAAGACCTTGCATCTAGCTACGGTCTTGAGGGAACAAGCTACCCTACAGTAAAAGATGCGTACCATGCTGCACTTGCAAGCGCAAAGGATGAGGACTGCATCTTTGTTGGAGGTAGCAGCTTTGTGGTTGCCGATTTACTGACTTATTTGACCAAAAGAAAATCCTAATTGGCGAAAAAATCGAGAATATGAAAAAAATCTGAAAATAATTGTCAGTTTCTTCGTTTAGTTAATTTTTTTTCGTTTAATTTGCAATAGAAATCTAAAACCAGTATACTAACTTAAAAATTATATTATGAGCACTATTCAACCCAAACTCAGTGGTCTTAAAGCCGAAAACTTCCAAAAGGTAGTTAAAGGCAAGGAAACAGACCTCTACACACTCGTGAACAAAGATGGTTACGAGGTTTCAATCACAAACTATGGTGGCGCAATTGTTGCCATTATGGTTCCAGATAAAAATGGCAATGTTGCGAATGTCATTCAGGCACATGATAACATTGACGCAGTCATCAACTCGCCAGAACCTTATCTCTCTACGTTGATTGGCCGTTTTGGCAACCGTATTCGTAATGGCAAATTCACGCTGAACGGAAAGGAATATCAGCTGGCAATCAATAACGGGCCTAATGCTTTACATGGTGGGCCAACTGGACTCCATGCACAAGTATGGGATGCTTATCAGGCAGGCGAACAAAATCTGACACTCAATATAGTTCTTCCATACGGCCACGAGGGCTTTTCTGGAGAAGTAAAAATAGCAGTAGAGTTTACTTGGACAGATGATAACGAACTTATTATTGAATATCTTGCAACAACCAACAAGAAGACAATCATCAATTTAACTCATCATGCGTTCTTCTCTCTGCAGGGTATCGCTAATCCAACACCCGTCATTAACGACCAGATTATGGAGATGAATGCAGACTTCTTCATTCCAGTTGACGAAACTTGCATTCCTACAGGAGAAATTCTGAAAGTAGAGGGAACTCCTTTCGATTTCCGTACTCCAAAGACTATCGGACAGGACATAGATGCCGACGACGAGCAGATTAAAAATGGTGCAGGCTATGACCACTGCTTCGTTCTCAACAAGAAAGAAGTTGGCGAACTCTCTTTTGCCGTTCGTCTGACCGACCCAGCATCAGGCCGTGTGCTCGAAACCTATACAACAGAGCCAGGCGTGCAGGTTTATTCTGACAACTGGGCAACAGGCTACCCCATCCAGCAGGGCTGTACAGCACCACGCCGTTCAAGCATCTGCTTTGAATGCCAGCACTTCCCTGATTCACCAAACCGCCCATATTTCCCATCGGTAGTGCTGAAACCAGGAGAGAAATATACTCAAAAGACAATCTACAAATTTGGCATACAGTAAACACAAGCACATTCCCCTCGTTCGCACATCGCAAGCGAGGGAATGTTGCTTTAGTAATAATCCTTACATCTTTCCTTTAAATCAAAAAGGGAAATGTTATTAAAATACAATCTGATATGAAATTGAAAATCGACGACGTCCGTACCCGTTTCATCAAACATCTTGGTGGTGAGCCAGGTTCTGTTTACGCATCTCCTGGCCGTATCAATCTCATTGGCGAGCACACTGACTACAATGGAGGCTTCGTGTTCCCAGGTGCAGTTGAACAAGGCATGATAGCCGAAATCCGTCCAAACGGAACTCGCACTATTCGCGCTTACTCAATTGATTTGAAAGATTATGCAGAGTTTTCCATCGACGACGAGAAAGGTCCAAGCGCAAGCCATTTCCGTTACATATTTGGCGTGGCACGCGAAATGATGGCACTTGGCATTCCTGTTGAAGGTTTTGACACAGCATTTGCTGGCGATGTTCCTAATGGCGCAGGTATGTCATCTTCTGCAGCTCTTGAAAGTTGCTACGCTTATGCCATCAATGACTTGTTTGGCGAGAACAAGATTGACAAGATGACTCTTGCAAAAGTAGGTCAAGCAACAGAGCATAAATATATTGGCGTGAATTGTGGAATAATGGATCAGTTTGCATCTGTACATGGAAAGAAAGGCAATTTGATGCGCCTCGATTGTCGTTCAGGAGAATTCGAGTATTTCCCATGGAATCCAAAGGGCTACAAGCTCGTTCTTATCAATTCATGCGTGAAGCACGAGCTAGTAGGCTCTCCTTATAATGACCGTCGCAATTCATGCGAAAACTGCGTGAAGGCCATCAAGGAACTCCATCCTGAGAAGGAAATTACCACATTGCGTGAAGCGACATGGGATGAACTGAAAGAAATTGAAGGCAAGGTGTCTGCAGAAGACATTAAGCGAGCTACTTTCGTGCTAGGCGAAAAAGACCGTGTGCTGGCAGTTTGCGATGCCTTAGAAAAAGGTGATTATGAAACAGTTGGAGAGAAGATGTATGAAACCCATTACGGACTCTCAAAGGAATATGAAGTGTCTTGCGAAGAACTTGATTTCCTCAACGAAATCGCTAAAGAATGCTCTGTAACAGGCTCACGTATCATGGGTGGAGGTTTTGGCGGATGCACCATTAACCTTGTGGCAGAAGAGCTGTACGACAATTTCGTAAAGACAGCTGTGGAAAAATTCCAAGAGAAGTATGGCAAGAAGCCTGTTGTCATCGATGTTGTAATTGGTGATGGCTCACGTAAGCTTTGCTAAACAAACCATCATAATCAAGCAGAAAAATCATGAGGGCTGGTTGGCTATAGCTAACCAGCCTTCTTCTTTAGAAAGAATGCCCTAAAATCAATTTGTCGCGCATAGAGACATCATCTCCCTATTGCCTCAGTCGCCCCAATTGGGATGCGCCTCTCATCATGATTAAGCCACATGGCGCATCGTAATTATGATGAAGGGTGCAGCATTTTTCTTGTATATACTAGTATATACCCTCCCAATCTTGCATTCTCTTCTTTTTGTTTTCTGCGAACGCCAAAACGCCTGTTCAAGTGGCAGACTTTTGGCGATTAAGGCCTTTTTTGAACACAAAAATGCACTCAAAGAGTGTCAACAAAACACTTTATGTTGTATAACATATTTTTACAAGGTTAAATGATGTGAAAAAACAGTACCTTTGACGCTAAGTTTATAAACTAATACATTATCTAACCAAAATTTATGAGAAATCTCAAGTCTTTTTTACTGGGAAGCGCTGCTACAGTAGCGTTCCTTTGTGCGTGTAATTCAGCACAGCAGCCAGCACAAGTTGAGCTGACTAAGTCTGGTATCAATCCAGCAGATTATGACACTTGCATCGCTGTTGCCTATGACTATGAGGCAGGCGCATTCGTGGCAGATTCAGCAGAAGCAAAGCAGGTAAAGCTTTACACGCTTACCAATGCCAACGGTATGGAAGTGTGCGTTACAAACTTTGGCGCTCGTATCGTCAGCATCATGGTTCCTAACAGAGATGGAGAATTTGTTGATGTTGCGTGCGGCTTCGACAAGATTGAAAACTATTTCCCATGGAACTATGAAACTGACTACGGCTGTTCTGTAGGCCGCTACGCTAACCGTATCAATGGCGGTCAGTTCACACTTCCTGGCGCAACAGAACCTGTAGTTCTTGACAAGAACAATGACGGCTTCCACTCACTTCATGGTGGTTACACAGGCTGGCAGTATCAGGTATATGACGTTGTTGAGGCAACTGACAACGCAATTTCTTTGAAGCGCATCTCACCTGATGGCGATAACAAGTTCCCAGGTAATGTTGAGGCAATCGTGAAGTTCGAGCTCACTGATGACAATGCCATTGAAATCACTTATGACGCTACAACAGATGCTCCAACAATCATCAACATGACTAACCACACTTACTTCAATCTTTCTGGCGATTTCAACAACACTATCGAAGAGTCAATCCTTCAGGTGAATGCTGATTTCTATACTCCAGCAGACGAAACTTACATGCCAACAGGCGAGGTTCGTCCAGTTGAAGGAACAGTGTTTGATTTCCGCACTCCAAAGGCTATCGGCGCAGATTTCGCTTCTGGCGACGCAGAAATCGCAGCAGCTGGTGGCGGTTACGACCACAACTGGTGCTTGAACACAAAGGGCAACCAGGATGAAGTTTGCGCTACAATGGTTGATCCACGTTCAGGCATCAAGCTTGAGATGTACACCAACGAACCAGGCGTTCAGTGCTACACAGCCAACTTCCAGGATGGCACTCGCCCAGGCAAGGGAGGCATCATGTACCAGAAGTACTGCGCTATCTGTCTCGAGTCACAGAAGTACCCAGACTCTCCAAACAAGTACAACATGCCAGGCTGGGAAGACAGCAACGCTTTCGTCACTCCAGAAAACCCATACCACAGCTACTGTAAGTATGTATTCTCTGTAGAAGAATAATGATATTGGAAAGGAAGAGGATTCAGCACTTCTCAAGTGCAAAATCCTTTTCCTTCAATGATATAAATTATTACAGCAAAAACAAACTTAATAATTAATACATTAACTAATCAAAAATCAACATGAACAAAATTCTTGAGGCACTAAGCAACAATGGTTTTGCTACTGCCGATTATTTAGTCATTCTTCTTTACATCGTGATTCTTGTTGGTATGGGACTGTTCCTGTCTCGCAGCAAGAAAGGTGAAGAGAAATCTTCAACCGACTACTTCTTGGCCGGTAACACATTGACATGGTGGGCTGTGGGTGCATCACTCATCGCTGCCAACATTTCAGCTGAGCAGTTCATTGGTATGTCTGGTTCAGCATACGCATCAGGTATTGCACAGGCTGCCTACGAGCTGATGGCTGCTGCCACATTGCTCGTAGTAGGTAAGTTCCTGCTGCCTCTGATGATTGAGAAGAAAATCTTCACAATTCCTCAGTTCTTGCGCGAGCGTTACAACTGGGGTGTAGGATTTGCATTCTCACTCCTCTGGCTCTTCCTCTATGTCTTTGTCAATCTGACATCTGTTGCATGGCTGGGCGCATTGGCAATCCAGCAGATTCTGGGTCTCCCAACAGACATGGTATTCATGTTTGCAGGCATGGAAATCGACATGGTTCGCATGATTATCATCTTGAGCCTTTTCGTCATTGCAGGTGTTTACTCTATCTATGGAGGTTTGGCATCTGTTGCATGGACAGACGTAATGCAGGTGGTATTCCTCGTAGGTGGTGGTTTGATTACTGCTTACGCTGCACTCGATGTTATTGGTGCTGAAATGAACTTAGGAGGTGCATGGGACGCGCTGGTACACATCAAGGACTACTTGGCAGGAATTGAAGGTGACAAGCACTTCAACCTGGTTGTTACCCGTAACGAAGAACTGTACCCTGTTATCAATGGAGTTACAGATGCTGCTGGCAATATCACACAGAAAGAAGACCCATTCTTCACTAACCCAGGTATCGTATTGATTTTTGGTGCATTGTGGCTGACAAACCTCGGCTATTGGGGCTTCAACCAGTACATCATCCAGAAGGGTCTTGCTGCTAAGTCTCTCGCAGAAGCAAAGAAGGGTATGGTATTCGCTGCATTCTTGAAGATTCTGATTCCATTCATCGTATGTATCCCAGGTGTTTGCGCATTCTACATCATGAACTCTCCTGAATGCGAAGCTTTGCGTGACACATTGGCTGGCTCTATCGCTCGTTCAGACGATGCTTATCCATTCTTGATTCGCAACTTCACTCCAACAATCGTTAAGGGTCTTAGCTTCGCTGCCCTTGCTGCTGCCGTTATTTCTTCACTGGCATCCATGTTCAACTCAACTTCTACCCTCTTCACAATGGATATCTACAAGCAGTTCATCAACAAGGACGCTTCAGAGAAGAAGCTGGTAGGTATTGGACGTATCACTTCTGTAGTTGCGCTGATTATCGCGCTTCTTGCAGTTTACCCATTGATGGGCGGTATTGACCAGGCATTCCAGTTCATCCAGGAATACTCAGCATTCGTTTATCCAGGCGTTGTTGTTATCTTCGGTCTTGGTCTGTTGTGGAAGCGTGCAAGTGGCACTGCTGCAGTTGTTTGCGCAATTGGTACTTTCGCATTCTCTATCATCTACAAGTTCGCGTTCCCAGAAATGCCATTCTTGATCCGCTCAGGTGTTGTATTCATCACCCTTGTTATCCTCTTCGTATGGATTTCATTGAAGAGCAAGAAGGCTGTTGCTGCTGACCAGCTCGACGAGCAGACTATCAAGACTCAGTTGCGTTGGAGCACAATCATGTTCTGCGTTGCAGCCGTTTCATTCGTGCTCTTCATTGGTGGTTTCTTCAACGAAACAATGCACATCCACGGCTTCGAAGGCGCAATGATTTTCTTTGCTGCTATTACAGCAACTATTGGTATCTACTTGCGTTCAAATGCAAAGGACAAGTTGCAGGATCCAAACCTTGTAGCTATCGACTTGAAGATTTTCGAGACAGACCGCACATTCAACATCGGCTCTATCGGCGTGATTGTCATCCTCGCCATCCTGTATATAGCCCTGTGGTAATCTGAAATAAGACCTATACATTATATATAATATAAAAGCCTCCAATTTATGACTGCTTACAAATCACATCCCAAATTCTTCGTTTCCGTCGATTGCATTATCTTCGGATTTGCAGAAGGGCGACTAAAGGTACTGATACATCAGCGCCCTTACGAGCCAGGGATGGGAGAGCATTCATTAATTGGAGGCTTTGTCAAATCAGACGAGAGTGTCGATTCCTCAGCCAAACGCATATTGAAAGAGTTTACAGGACTCGACAACGTATATATGCAGCAGCTTGCCGCCTACGGAGAAGTTGAACGCGATCCAGGCGAGCGAGTAATCAGCATTGTTTACTACGCACTTATAAACGTAGACCATTACGACACATCACTTTCTGACATCCACAAAGCAAAATGGGTGGATGTGGACAACCTCCCTACTCTATGCTTTGACCATAACGACATGGTACAAAAAGCACGTCAAATGATTGGCGAGACGATAAAAAACAAGCCAATAGGAAGCAACCTGCTACCACAATACTTTACGCTGAGTTCATTGCAGTCACTTTACGAAAGCATTCTTGGCACATCAATAGACAAACGGAACTTCCGTCGTTCTATTTCTGAAAAAGATTATATTCTGGCGACCAACATGATTGACAAAGATTCGTCACGCAGAGGCGCTACACTATATAGATTCAGATAATAACCTGAATGAACATGAATTATTGAGAATTTTAATATTCATATATGACAGATGGAATCGCAGTTGAGCATAACAGAGGCAATAAGCCTAAGTGGTTTTGAAACAATAGACTTTATCATTGGGATAGTTTACTTGATTCTTCTGCTGAGTTTGAGCCTTTTCATCAGCCGTGACCGTGAAGGAAGGGAAAAAGATACCAAAGACTACTTCTTGGCTGGCAACACCCTCACATGGTGGGCTGTTGGTGCATCTCTTATTGCCGCAAATATTTCAGCAGAGCAAATTATTGGTATGTCTGGTGGAGGATATGCCAATGGCTTATCTATTGCAGCCTATGAGATCATGGCCGCGATAGCCTTGCTGCTCATTGGAAAGTATTTCCTTCCAATCATGTTCAACAGTAAAATTTTCACTATTCCCCAATTCCTTCGTGAACGATACAACGACAATGTAGGTCTTGCATTTTCCATTTTCTGGATTCTTCTTTATATTTTTATCAACTTAACGTCTGTTGCATGGCTGGGCGCATTGGCCATAGAACATATTTTGGGTCTAAAGGGCATCCTCGTTTCTATTGGCGACTTCGAAGTTTCAATACGCCTTGTTATCATGGCAATCTTGTTCTTGATTAGTGCCATGTACTCGCTTTATGGAGGATTCGCAGCGATTGCATGGAGCGACGTCATGCAAGTTACATTCATCATTGGAGGAAGTCTCATCACTGCATATTTTGCCTTAAGCGCAATAGCAGGAAGCAATGGCACATTCCTTGATGGATTCAACAAGATGTATTCATATTTGACAACTGGCTCTCATACGAAAGACGTTCATTTCCATCTTGTTGTGCAAGAAAGTCTTGATAAGTCAGCCTTCAACAATGTGCCTGGACTTGCCGCTATTGTTGGTGGAGTGTGGCTGACGAACCTGTGTTACTGGGGATTCAACCAGTATATCACACAGAAAGGATTGGCAGCAAAGAGCCTTGAAGAAGCCAGAAAGGGTTTTATGTTTGCCGGTTTCCTCAAGATGCTGATACCATTCTGCGTTATTATTCCAGGTATTTGCACATACTATATGATTGAGCACGCAAGCCAAGATGTCCTGCAAATGGGAATGATAAATTCGCCAGAAGAAGCCTATCCTTGGTTTATCAGGAATTTTATCCCTACAGGCATCAAGGGCCTTTTCTTTGTGGCACTGATTGCAGCTATCATTTCGTCAATTTCGTCAATGGGAAACAGTACAGCCACCCTCTTCACGATTGATATTTATAAGAGATTCATCAACAAAGAAGCGTCTGATAAAACTCTTGTTAACATTGGCCGTTTTGTGACTTTTGCCGCATTCACCATTGCGCTTATTGCCGCCATTCCTATTCTGGGCGGTTTTGACCAGGCATTCTTGTACATTCAAGAATATTCTGCTTTGATTTACCCAGGCATTGTCATTGTGCTTAGCCTTGGCTTGCTATGGAAACGCGCTTCTTCTACAGCGGCAATATGGACAGCAATCATCACGGTTCCATTAGGACTTCTGCTGAAGATTTGCATGCCTGATGTGGCTTTCCAATTCCGTGTGGGCTACGTGTTCATGATAGAATTTGTATTGTTTGTCGTAATCTCTTTAAACAGCAAGAAGAAAATTCGCTGTAATTGTGTTAGCGATATAGACAAAGAAGCGATGCTGAAATGGGGCAAAATCTTTGGAGCTTTAAGCATTATCATCATTATTGTAACTCTCTATGTGACAATTGCAGGCGTAATGCTGCCAGAGGACAGCACGCCCGATAATAGCATCATCGCGTATCTCAATGACATAGGTTTCCAGGCATTTTATTTCTTTGGAGTATTTGTTGGCGCAGCTTCTTTGATGCTTATTTCAAATGCCAAAGACAACTTGCAAAATCCCAAAGCTATGCCCATTGACCTGTCGTTGTTTACAACATCAAAAGGCTATCTATATGGCACTCTTGCAGTTTGCCTCATAACAGCTTTAATGTATGTATATTGGTGGTAATGATAAATTGGCGGTAATGATAAATTGGTGCTAATGATAAAAAGTTAGATAATAATATTCTATTCATCAAAAAAAATAAGACTATGTTAGAAGAACTGAAAGAAAAAGTATTCAAGGCAAATCTTGACTTGGTAAAGCAAGGTTTAGTTATTTTCACTTGGGGTAACGTGTCTGGCATCGACCGCGAAAAAGGTCTCGTTGTCATCAAGCCCTCAGGAGTAAGTTATGACGACATGAAAGCTAGCGATATGGTTGTTGTTGACCTCGAAAGCGGCAAGGTTGTTGAAGGTGAACTCAATCCATCTTCTGACACGCCTACTCACCTTGCTCTCTACAAGGCCTTTCCTAACATCCAAGGCGTAGTGCACACCCACTCTACCTATGCAACAGCCTTTGCGCAAGCAGGAAAAGATATTCCAAATATAGGAACAACTCATGCTGACTATTTCTATCAGGCAATTCCATGTACACGCGACATGACAAAAGAGGAAGTAGAAGGTTCTTATGAACTTGAGACAGGCAATGTGATTGTAGATGAATTCCTCAACATCCGTAGAATTAATCCAGATCACACGCCAGCCGTTCTCGTGAAGAACCATGGTCCTTTCTCATGGGGAACTTCTCCTGACAATGCTGTCTATAACGCGAAAGTAATGGAACAGTGCGCAAAGATGGCATTTGTGGCATTTTCTGTCAATCCAAACTTGACAATGAATCAGTTGCTTGTGGAGAAGCACTACAATCGCAAGCATGGCCCTAATGCTTATTACGGCCAAAAGGGACAGCAGCACTAATAGCTTTTAGCATCTCGAATAAAATTCAAGAGCTGTACGCGATGAGTGCGGCAAGTAGCAGCCCTCAGGGCCGATACATCAGACTCCTCGAGTACGCTAGGCAGAAAAAAAAAAGAAATAATAAACGAATTATAAAACTCTAAAAAAAAGTAACATTATGGCATTTGAAAATTTGGAACTATGGTGGGTAACTGGTGCACAGTTGCTCTATGGTGGCGAAACAGTTAAAATCGTAGACGGTCACTCTAAGGAAATGGTTGATGGCCTCAATAATAGTGGCATCATTCCAATCAAGGTAGTTTATAAGGGAACAGCAAACTCTTCTAAGGAAGTTGAAGCTGTGATGAAGGCAGCTAACAATGACGAGAAGTGCGCAGGTATCATCACTTGGATGCACACATTCTCTCCTGCAAAGATGTGGATTAAGGGCTTGCAGGCTCTTCAGAAGCCACTCCTCCACTTCCACACTCAGTACAACGCTGAAATTCCATGGAGCGAGATTGACATGGACTTCATGAACCTCAACCAGTCAGCTCATGGCGACATCGAGTTCGGTCACATCTGCACTCGCATGCGCGTTCCTCGCAAGGTTGTTTGCGGCTACTGGAAGGATGAGGCAGCACAGCAGCAGATTGCTGTTTGGGCACGCGTTGCAGCAGGTGTTGCTGACGCAAAGAACGTACGTTGCTTGATGTTTGGTATGAACATGAACAACGTTGCCGTTACTGATGGCGACCGTGTAGAATTTGAGCAGCGCATGGGCTACCACGTTGACTACTACCCAGTATCTTCGCTCATGAACTACTTCAAGCAGGTTACAGACGCTGAGGCAGATGCTCTCGTTGAAGAGTACAAGCAGCTCTACACTATCAAGATTGACGAGAGCGGCGAAGAAGTTTACTGGCAAAAGGTGAAGAACGCAGCAAAGGCAGAAATTGCTCTCCGCCGCGTTCTGAAGGACGAGGGCGCAACAGCTTTCACTACTAACTTCGACGACCTTGGCGATGCTGACATCAATGATCCAAACTTCGTAGGCTTCGACCAGATTCCAGGCCTTGCTTCACAGCGTCTCATGGCTGAAGGCTATGGCTTTGGTGCAGAAGGCGACTGGAAGACAGCTTGTCTCTGCCGCACTCTTTGGGTTATCCAGCAGGGCATGCCAATTGGCTGCTCATTCCTTGAGGACTACACTCTCAACTTTGCTGGCGACCGCTCTTCTTGCCTCCAGAGCCACATGCTCGAGGTTTGTCCACTCATCGCTGTCGATAAGCCAACACTTGAAGTTCACTTCCTTGGCATCGGCATTCGCAAGCAGCAGACAGCTCGTCTCGTGTTCACTTCTAAGGTAGGCCGTGGTATCAAGGCTACAGTTGTTGACCTTGGCAACCGTTTCCGTCTCATCTCTCAGGAGGTTGAGTGCATCGAGCCAAAGCCAATGCCAAACCTTCCAGTTGCATCAGCTCTCTGGGTTCCACAGCCAAGCTTCGAAATCGGCGCAGGTGCATGGATTCTCGCAGGCGGTACTCACCACAGCGCATTCTCTTACGACATCACTGAAGAGTACTGGGAAGACTTCGCAGAGATCGTTGGTATCGAATACGTGAAGATTAACAAGAACACCACTATCAGCGAGTTCAAGCACGACCTTCAGATGAACGAGGTATACTACATGTTGAACAAAGCACTGAAGTAATATATGACCGCAAAACAGACGATAGAAGCAGGTAAAGCCATTCTCGGTATCGAGTTTGGCTCTACCCGCATCAAGGCTGTTCTTATCGACCAGGAGAACAAGCCTATTGCTCAGGGCAGCCACACATGGGAGAACCAGCTGGTTGACGGCCTCTGGACATATAGCACAGAAGCAATCTGGTACGGCTTGCAGGATTGCTATGCACAATTGCGCAAGAACGTATTGGAGCAGTATGAAGTTGAGATAGAGACTCTTGCGGCTATCGGCATCAGCGCCATGATGCATGGCTATATGCCATTCAAGGGCAATGACATTCTTGTACCTTTCCGCACTTGGCGCAACACCAACACTGGTAAGGCTGCTGCTGAACTCTCTGAGCTCTTCAACTACAACATTCCACTTCGCTGGAGCATCTCACACCTTTATGAGGCAATCCTCGACAACGAAGAGCACGTAAAGGATATCGAGTTCCTTACAACTCTCGCTGGCTATATCCACTGGCAGATCACAGGCCAGAAGGTTCTTGGCGTTGGCGATGCTTCAGGTATGATTCCTGTTGACCCAAAGACTAAGACCTACGATGCTGCGATGGTTGAGAAGTTCGACAAGCTCATTGAGCCAAGAGGCTTCAGTTGGAAGCTGCTCGACATCCTTCCAAAGTCGCTCAATGCTGGTGAAAATGCAGGCTTCCTCACCCCTGAAGGTGCACAGCGCCTTGATGTTTCAGGCCATTTGAAGGCAGGCATTCCAGTATGTCCTCCAGAAGGTGATGCTGGCACAGGCATGGTTGCAACCAATGCCGTGAAGCAGCGTACAGGCAACGTGTCAGCTGGTACATCATCATTCTCTATGATTGTGCTTGAGAAAGAGCTTTCCAAGCCATACGAAATGATTGACATGGTGACCACTCCAGATGGAAGCCTTGTAGCGATGGTACATTGCAACAACTGCACTTCTGACATCAACGCTTGGGTGAAAATCTTCAAGGAGTTCCAAGAGCTGATGGGCATGCCTGTTGACATGAACCAGCTGTATGTGAACCTCTTCAATGCTGCAGCAACTGGCAGCCCTGACTGTGGTGGCGTATTGTCATATAATTATGTGTCAGGCGAGCCAGTGACCGGCCTTGCAGATGGACGTCCTCTGTTTGTGCGTTCAGCCAACGACAAGTTCAATCTTGCCAACTTCATGCGCGCTCATCTCTATGGCGCCATTGGCGTTCTTAAGATTGGCAACGATATTCTTCTGAAAGAAGAGAAGGTGCAGGTTGACCGCATTACTGGCCACGGCGGATACTTCACAACAAAAGGCGTAGGACAGAAGATGCTGGCAGCAGCTCTCAACTCCCCTATCTCTGTGATGGAAACAGCAGGTGAAGGCGGCGCCTGGGGTATTGCTCTCCTTGCAGCATACGTTGTAAATAACGACAAGAATCTTTCACTTGCCGACTACCTCGACCAGGTTGTATTTGCAGGCAATGCCGGTGAAGAAATCAAGCCAACTCCAGAAGACGTTGAAGGTTTCAACACTTATATTGAAAACTACAAGAAAGGTCTTGCAATAGAGCAGGCAGCTGTAGACAACAAGAAATAATCATCATTCAAGAGATTCAGGAAAGAGGAGAAATCAAAACAGGCTGAGCAATCGCTTTTTTTGCCTTCTCCTCCATCCTAAATCTTTCTATAATTAACAAAAAAAAATGGCAAATTCAATTCAAGTATTAAATCACGCAGCTGACAATATCCGTATCTTGGCTGCAGCATCTGTTGAAAAAGCAAAATCTGGCCACCCAGGTGGTGCCATGGGTGGTGCTGACTTTATTAATGTACTGTACTCTGAATACCTCAAATACGACCCAAAGAATCCTGAATGGGTTGGACGCGACCGCTTCTATCTCGACCCAGGCCATATGGCTCCAATGCTCTACTCTCAGCTTTGCCTCGCAGGCAAGTTCACGCTCGACGAGTTGGCACAGCTTCGCCAGTGGGGTTCTCCAACTACAGGCCACCCAGAATTCGAGGTTGCCCGTGGCGTAGAGAACACTTCAGGTCCTCTTGGCCAGGGACATGTGTTTGCAGTAGGTGCAGCAATTGCTGCTAAGTTCCTGGCTGCACATACAGGCAACCCAACTTTTGCAAAGGAAACCATCTACGCATACATCTCTGACGGTGGTATTCAGGAAGAGATTTCACAGGGTGGCGCACGCATCGCAGCTACTCTCGGCCTCGACAACCTCATCATGTTCTATGACTCTAACGACATTCAGCTTTCTACTGAAACTAAGGAAGTTATGACAGAAGATACAGCTGCAAAGTATCGTGCTCTCGGCTGGGAAGTTATAGAAATCGTAGGTAACGACGCTGCACAGATCCGTGCTGCTCTCGACGCTGCACAGAAGGTTGAAGGCAAGCCAACCCTCATCATTGGCAAATGTATCATGGGCAAGGGCGCTCTCAAGGCAGACGGCTCTTCTTACGAGGCAAACTGCAAGACTCACGGCGCTCCTCTTGGCGGCGACGCATTCATCAACACTATCAAGAACCTTGGCGGCGACCCAGAGAACCCATTCCAGATTTTCGACGACGTGAAAGAGCTTTATGCAAATCGCGCTAAGGAACTCGAAGCCATCTGCGCAGAGCGCTATGCAGAAGAAGCAGCTTGGGCAGCAGCCAACCCAGAGAAGGCAGCAGCACAGGCAGACTGGTTCAGCAACAAGGCTCCAAAGATTGACTGGAGCAAGTGCGTTCAGAAGGACAACGACGCAACTCGTTCAGCTTCAGCAGCATGTCTCTCAGTTCTTGCAGAGCAGGTTCCAAACATGATTTGCGCTTCAGCCGACCTCTCTAACTCAGACAAGACAGACGGCTTCCTCAACAAGACCAAGGCATTCACAGCTGGCGACTTCTCAGGCGCATTCTTCCAGGCAGGCGTGGCAGAGCTCACTATGGCTTGCTGCTGCATTGGTATGGCACTCCACGGAGGCGTTATCCCAGCCTGCGGAACATTCTTCGTATTCTCTGACTACATGAAGCCAGCAGTGCGCATGGCAGCCCTCATGGAGCTCCCAGTGAAGTTCATCTGGACACACGACGCATTCCGTGTTGGCGAAGACGGCCCAACTCACGAGCCAGTTGAGCAGGAGGCACAGATCCGTCTCATGGAGAAGCTGAAGAACCACTCAGGCAAGCCATCAGTGCTCGTGCTCCGTCCAGCAGACGCTCAGGAGACTACAGCATCTTGGGCACTCGCTATGGACAACATGGCTACTCCATCAGCCCTCATCCTCTCTCGCCAGAACATCAACAACCTGCCAGCAGGCAACGACTACAGCCAGGCTGCCAAGGGAGGCTACATCGTAGCAGGCTCAGACGAGAATCCAGACGTTATCCTCGTAGCTACAGGTTCTGAAGTTTCAACACTCGTTGCCGGCGCAGAACTCCTCCGCAAGGACGGCAAGAAGGTTCGCATCGTCAGCGTTCCATCTGAAGGACTCTTCCGCCAGCAGCCAAAGGAATACCAGCAGAGCGTTCTCCCACAGGGAGTCAAGAAGTTCGGTCTCACAGCAGGTCTTCCAGTCAACCTCCTCGGCCTCGTTCCTGAAGCAGAAGGCACAATCTGGGGTCTCGAGTCATTCGGCTTCTCAGCGCCTTACAAGGTGCTCGACGAAAAGCTCGGCTACACAGCAGAAAACGTATACGCACAAGTAAACAAGCTCTTCTAATGATTCCCATTGGTATAGCATCCGATCATGCCGCATTTCCTCTCAAGCAGTTCGTCAAGGGCTACTTGGAGGAAAAAGGCATTGAATACAAGGACTATGGCGCCTACACAGAAGAATCCTGCAACTACGCCACCTATGGCCACGCACTGGCCGAAGGCATCGAAGCAGGCGAAGTGGAGCGCGGCATCGCCATGTGCGGCTCAGGCGAAGGCATCTCCATGACGCTCAACAAGCACCAGCAGATACGCGCAGGACTTGTTTGGCAGCCAGAGATTGCCCACCTCATCCGCGAGCACAACAATGCCAACGTCATCGTCTTCCCTGGCCGCTTCATCACAGAAGAGGTGTGCCGCCAGTGCCTTGACGAGTTCTTCGGCACAGAGTTCGCAGGCGGACGCCACCAGCAGCGCATAGAAGACATTCCTTGCAAGTAACACGCTTTTTCATATATAAAAGACCTCTTTCAAGCAGAGCCACCACCCTACGGCTCTGCTTCTTTTTTATACCCCTCAGCACCCCTCACGGCAATGCAGACACCCCAAGCTGCAGCAGCCAGCATGAAAATCTGTGTGATCTGGGCAATCTGTGTGACCAAGACTGCTGAGTGCTTTTTTCTCTCACGGATTTCACGGATTTCACGGATATGTGGTGCCTTGCGAGGCCTTGGAATGAGTTGCAGCCAGCATGAAAATCTGTGAGATCTGGGCAATCTGTGTGCCCAAGAGTTTTTTTCTCTCACAGATAGCACGGATTTCACGGATGTGGTGCCTTGCGAGGCACTTGGAAACATATTCTATTATTATAGAACTCGCGTTAATTACATATGAAAACTTGAAAACCCATTCGTTCTTCCTTCTCCTGCAA
>JAEIGA010002366.1_pt1 | contig 30126 bp, 23 predicted proteins | sample 9270691 | NCBI WGS metagenome assembly JAEIGA01 (sample SAMN17057246, study PRJNA624740) | gut metagenome | biome: biome; isolation source: fecal sample | host: Bos grunniens | place: China: Xizang | collected 2019
GGCAAACAGGGAACGGGCGGCGGCGATCTCGTTGCGGTGCGCGTCGTAGAATGCGCGGTCAAACAGCTCCTCGCCGCACACGGGTACGTCGGGGGCGTAGAGCTCGCACCGCGCGGCGACCGATTCGATCAGTGAGAGCACCTCGGGGCGGGAGGAAGCAAAGGAGAGCAGGACGATAAGGTTGTCCGTGCCGTATTTTTCACAAACGTCAGAGAAGGAGAGCACGGTCTTGCCGTGAAAGCTGTGTCCGCGCACGAATCCGTCGCTGGCAAAGAAATCCGACACCGCAATGCCGTAGTGCTCACAGACGGCCAGGATCTTGTCGGCGCCGTTGCCCATGCCGTACATCACGATGGGGCGCCCGCGTCGGTGGGCATCGGCAAGATATGTCCAAAGGTCGGTCATACTGTACCTCCTTTATTGCAGTTTTTGACCGCCCCTCTTGACAATTTCCCTCGGTGGGTGTAAAATGAAGGTATCCAAAGAAAGGACGGTATGGATATGGCAAACGATTGCTTGTTCTGTAAGATCATCGCAGGGGACATCCCCTCGACCAAGGTATATGAGGACGAGGCGGTATACGCCTTCCGTGACATTGCTCCCATGGCACCCACTCACATTTTGGTGGTTCCCAAGGTGCATATCGCATCGGCAGACGAGGTCAGCGCCGAGAACAGCGCCTACGTCGCGCGCATCTTTGAGGTCATCCCTAAGATCGCGGCGGCAGAGGGGCTCACGGGCGGCTACCGCGTCATCACCAATTGCGGTGCGGATGCCTGCCAGTCGGTGAGACACCTGCATTTCCACATCCTCGGCGGCAAGCAGCTCCCCGATCAGATGGCGTAAGCCGCGAACAACTGCATACAGAAAAGGGAAGGCGACCCGCGCGCGGGTCGCTTGCCCTTTTTGTTTTGTGAGGGAAACTTCTTGCAAGAAGTTTCCCTCACACTCCTTTCAAGAACCTTAAAAAGGATATTACTGAAACATATTGAAATATATATATTTTCAAAGTTTTTGAGATTCCAAAGAACTTTTTTCGGCGATGCTTGCATCGCGAAGTTCATTTGGCGGGGTGCAGGGGCGGCGCCCCTGCAAAAAACGTCACTTCAGCCTCCGTGCCTCGGTGTAGAAGCGCTTGTCGGCGGCGTGGCCCATGGAAAAGGTCTTGCGGGGGAGCGAGCCGTCCGAGATAACGGTGGAGAACAGCTCCTCCTTGGCCATGCCGTCAAAGAGAAAGCCGATGGTATCGGCGCGGCCAGCGAGGGACACGGTGGTGTCTTCGCCGTGGATGTAGTCGATGTACGCGCCCTCGGGGGCGGCGGTGCGGAGATACTCGTCGAGGAACTCCTGCACAGTGCCGACGGTCAGCGCCGAGACGGGCGCGGGGATAGTCAGCGTACCGCGGCGGTCGCCGCTGATCCACTCGACGGTCTGGGGGGCGGCGGTACCGTTTTGGGTTTGGATGAAGGCGTCAAACGCCGCGAGCAGATGGTCGGGATCGACCCCGAACGCCACGCGGTAGATGGGCTCAAATTCCAGCGCCTCGTCGTAGAGGTTGACCACCTCGGCAAGGGCGTAGCGCGCGGGGTGGGTCTTAGCCGCCTCGTCGCCGAGGGCGGCGCGTACCTCCTCGTAGCAGGTCTTGGCGGCGGCGAGGGAGTGGTTGCCGTCACCCACCGCAAAGAGCAGGGGGGCAAGGCCCGCCTTGCCGTAGCGATCCTGCATAGCCTCGGGGGTGGCAAGCGCATCGAGTGCGGCGATGGCCGCGCCCTGTGCCTCGGCATCCACAAAGTAGCCTGTGATGTGACCGCCGCCCTGCATCAGATCGTGATCGTAGGCAACGGGGAAGTCGGCTTTCTGGTTAGTAAGAGGCTCGATGACGGTGCGCGCGCGGTCATCAATGAGAAGCATAACGTGGGGGAGCTCAATGGAAGCGTCGCGGCGAATGGTGGTGCGGGCGGGGATACGCTCGGCCACCGTCAGCTCGGTGGCGCGGATGAGGCTGTGCGCACCGCGATGGTAGTCGTATGCCTCCAGATCGATCAGTCCTACCAGCCCTCGGCGGATCTTGCCGTCGCTCTGGGTGCGCTCCACGAGGATCATGGAGTCGGGGTGAGAGATCAGCACATCGCGCAGGTAGTCCTCCATAGCGGCCAGCACGCGGGGCTTGCGCTCGGCAGTCTCCGCAAGGTAGACCTCGGGCAGGACGAGACGGAGGGTGGAGGGGGCGCTGCCCACCAAGCGGTCGGCGGACTCCCAGTATGCGGGCTCGCTGGTGTACTGGTCACAGGCCACGCAGGACCATTTTGCGCCGTCCATGCGGCTGAAATCGGGCAGGAGAATATCGGCGGGGAAGAAGCAGTTGGTTTTCATAGGCGATTCCTTTCGTTGGGATCAGTGGAGGATCAGAACACCACGCGCTCCACCCGCACACAGCGGTGGGGGGCGTTGTTGTCCAGCTCAAAGAGGGCGGCGTGCGCCTCGATGGGGCCGTCGGCCACCGTAAAGCGGGCGGGCATGTGAGTGGTCATCTTGTAGAGCACGGCATCCTTGTCGGTGCCGAGGACACCGTTTATGGGGCCCGTCATGCCGAGGTCGGTGATGTACCCCGTGCCGCCGGGCAGGATGCGCTCGTCGGCGGTGGTGACGTGGGTGTGGGTGCCGAACACGATTTGCACCCGTCCGTCCAGATAGTAGCCCATGGCGATCTTCTCGGAGGTCGCCTCGGCGTGGAAGTCCAGCAGAGCGACATCATAGCTGCCCCGCTCACGTTCCAGAATGCGATCCACGGCGGCAAAGGGATTGTCCAGCGCGTCGAGAAATGCCGTGCCCGATGCGTTCATACAAAGCAGGCGAAGTCCACCCACGTTGCGGACGGTGTAGCCGTAGCCGGGGCAGGCGGGGGGGTAGTTCGCGGGGCGAATGATTTCGGTGGAGTGATCGTCGAGGAACTGTCCGATATCACGGCACCCGAAGGCGTGGTTGCCCAGTGTGAGCAAGTCAATGCCGCAGTCCAGCAGATCTTGCGCGTCCCGTGCCGAGAGCCCGTGGATCTCAGAGGCGTTCTCGCCGTTGGCAACGACGAAATCCACCCCGAGACGGTTGCGGAGCGACCACAGCCGCTCGGCAAGGTAGGGGATACTGCGCTTGCCGACAACGTCCCCGATGGAGAGTATTTTCATGTGGTAAAGTCCATTCTATATCGCTTGGTGCGATGGTATTTTATGAGTTTCGGGCGAAGAATTTGTCAATGACCTCGGCCTCGGCCTCGGCCAGACGGGACAGGCAGGCGTCGTCGGTGAGGAAGGCGGCGTCGGCGCGGTTGGTGTGGAAGCCGTGCTCCACGAGAACGGCGCACTTGCAGCCCGAGGCTACGCTGTTACGCAGAACGCTGTAGAAGTCGATGGAGGGATCCTCGGTGGAACGGCGCGTCTTGATGCCGCGATCTGCTGTGTTCATGGTGCGGACAACGGCATCGTTGAGTGCCAGCGCAAGGGTAGCGTTGCGTTCCTCGTCGGACACCGAATAGTAGACCTCCGAGCCGCACACCTCATCGTACTGCTCAGGCAGGGTGGCGGGGCCGGGGGCGTTGGAGTGGAGAGAGATGAACAGAATGGCACCGTTGTCGCCCGCCATGCGGCCGCGCTCCACAAGGGAGGGATCGTTGTCGATCTCGGGGCGGGTGAGCATGGTGTCAAAGCCGCGAGCCTCCAGCTCGCGACTGAGGTGCAGGGCAAGGTAGAAGTTCTGCGTGCCCTCGAATTTGCCGGGCAGGATGGGGTAGGGGTTGCCCTCCTTGCCGTGTCCTGCGTCAATTATGATCAGTCCTCTTGACATAGTGGCCTCCTATGGAGTATAATAAAGATACATTTATTATACATGAACGGACGCCGTTTGTCAAGAGATTTGCACGAGTCCGCTCGGAGAGGAGAGGCCATGTCTCGATTGCTGTCAGCATCCATAGAAACGCTGTCCGGCGTAGGGGGAGCGCGCAAAGCCGCGTACGCCCGTCTCGGTATTCACGTCGTGCGGGATCTTTTGTACCATTTCCCGCGCGCCTACGAGAATCGCGGGGACGTGCGCCCTCTGACCGACGCGAGCATGGACGCCTACGCCGAAGGCGGTGCTAAAATGGCGACCGTGATGACGGTGTCCACCGAGCCCCGCCGCGCTCGACTGAAAAACCGCATGACGCTGCTCAAATTTCGCGCGGTGGACGATCGCTCAAACACCGTGTGCGAGATTAGCTTTTTCAATCAAGACTACCTGCATTCCACCTTCACGGTGGGGGCGACCTTCCGCTTCTACGGCAAGGTGGAGTGCCGCCGCGGGACGTACAGCATGACCGCGCCTGCCTTCGAACCCTATGTGGAGGGCATTGACCTGCCTCCGCTCTACCCCGTCTATCCTCTCACGCAGGGTATCAGCAACAAGCTCATCACCACCCATATCGGGCAGATTCTGCCCGTGGTCACGGCGCAGACGGAGGATCCCTTGCCCGAGGAGATCCGCGCCGCCGAGGGCCTTTGTACGCTGGGCTACGCCCTGCGGGAGATCCACGCACCCACCGATTTTGAAGCCCTGCACACCGCCAAGCGCCGCCTCGCGTTTGACGAGTTTTACCGCTTTGCCCTTGCCATGGGCACGTTGGGACACACCGCCCGACGGACGGGCGCACCCGTATGCCGCGTCGACGATGCCACTCTGCAACAGTTTCTGGATAGCCTGCCTTACGCCCTGACGGGGGCGCAACGCCGCGCCGTAGAGGACGTGCGCCGCGATATGGCGTCGGATACCTCTATGAACCGTATGCTGGTGGGCGACGTGGGATGCGGTAAGACGGTCTGCGCCGCCGCCGCCATCTACGTGGCGGTCAAATCGGGGCGGCAGGCCGCGCTCATGGCCCCCACGAGCATTTTGGCGGCCCAGCACGCGGCTGACCTCATTCCGCAATTTGAGTCCCTCGGCATTCGCGCCGCCCTGCTCACGGGGCATACCACCGCCGCGCAGAAGCGTAAGATCTACGAGACGCTGGCTTCCGCCGACCCTGCCACGCGGCTGGACGTGATCATCGGTACGCAGGCGCTTCTTTCCGAGGGGGTGCGCTTTGCCGCCCCCGCGCTGGTCGTGACCGACGAGCAGCACCGCTTTGGCGTGAATCAGCGCGCTACCCTTTCCGAGAAGAACGGCAACGCGCACCTGCTCGTCATGAGCGCCACCCCTATCCCCCGCACGCTGGCGCTGGTCATGTATGGCGACCTTGACGTATCCCGCATCAACGAGATGCCCCCGGGCCGCCAGCGGGTGGATACCTTCGTGGTGGACGAGTCCTACCGTGCGCGGCTGGATGCCTTTATCCGCAAAAACACGGCGGAGGGCGGTCAGGTCTACGTGGTCTGCCCCGCCGTGGAGGAGCGCGAGGAGGACGAGCGCGACGACGCCCTCATCCCCCTGTTCGCCGATTTCGGGGGAGATGCCCTGGCTATGGCCGAGATACCCCACGAAACGCCCCTTAAGGCAGCCGTCCAGTACGCCGCCGAGCTGGCCGAGCGACTGCCCGAGCTGACGGTGGCCTTCGTCCACGGGCAGATGAAGCCTGCGGAGAAGGACAAGGTCATGGGGGATTTTGCGGCAGGGAAGATTCACGTGCTGGTGTCCACCACGGTGATCGAGGTGGGTGTCAATGTCCCGAATGCGTGCCTCATGCTGGTCGAGAACGCCGAGCGCTTCGGTCTGTCCCAGCTTCACCAGCTACGCGGACGCGTAGGACGCGGTACGCGGAAATCCTACTGCGTGCTCATTCGCGGTGGGGGCGGGGACGCCGCCAAGGCACGCCTTGAGGTCATGCGGACGACCTACGACGGCTACCAAATCGCCGAGCAGGACCTCATTCAGCGCGGCCCTGGTGATTTTCTCGCCTCGTCTGAGGGCTCGGGCATCCGCCAGAGCGGCGGTATGCGCCTCGCCGAGCGGTGGTCTGACCCTGCGCTTATGGATCGCGCCTTTTCCTACGCGCGCGCGCTTTTGGAGGACGATCCCGACCTGCGCTCCCATCCCGAGCTGCGTGCTGAGATCGAGCGAATGTACGCCGACGCGGGACATATCCTCAACTAATGCTATTTTTCTTTTGAAACCTTGAATTTGTTTTACCCTCTCACCCGCTTCGCGGGAGCTGTCTCGCTGCGGCTCGGGCACGACACGGCTCTGACTGCCACCGGCAGTCATTCACTACCGTGTCGCCGCTTCGCTACCCAAAGGGAGAGCCTTTCCAAAGCCTCCCCCTTTGGGGGAGGTGGCACGTCATAGACGTGACGGAGAGGGTAAATGCGATTCGAGTTTTTAATTGAAAATTAGTATAAGCGAAAATGCCTGCCCGTTGCACGATAATGTGCAACGGGCTCTTTACATTTCGGCAAAATTGTGCTATAATAAAGCTCCCACGAGCGGGGAAGCAGGTGAGATTCCTGCACGAGCCCGTCGCCGTGAGGTGCGCTGTGGCTGATGCCACACTTATATGCTGTCTTACCCGCCGCCGCAGGCGGGAAAAGGGTCATTGGGTTATACCGAGAAGGCCGACGGCAAATGCACCGAGTCGAAATACCCGACGTGGGAACACGCCTCAAAAGGATCGCGAGCGCCGATCCGCAGGTAAAAATTTACATCCAAAAAGGAGAAAAGCAAATGAACAAGACAAGCAAGCGCGCAAACCGTTGGCTGTCGCTGATCCTTTGCACGGTGCTGATTGCGGCTATGGCACTGATGGCAACGGGCTGTGACACCCAAAAGACCGACGGGGAAACCACCCCGAACACCACCACCGCGGATACCGCCGTGGAGACCTGCGCCACCTTGGGCGAGGGCGAGACGGTATTCTACCTTGAGGTGGTGGGCAAGAACGGAGGCACTACCCGTTTTGAGATCCATACCGACAGCCATACCGTAGGCGAGGCTCTTCTTGCCACGGGACTGATTGAGAACGACACGGGCACCTACGGTCTGTTTGTCAAGACGGTCAACGGGGAGACCGTTGTCTATGAAGAGGACGGCATGTACTGGGCATTCTACGTGGACGGCAAATATGCCACCAAGGGTGTCAGCGACACCGCCGTCGATGCCGGCGTGACCTATGCACTCCGAGCAGAAAAATAACGCGCAGGAGGTTGCCCTCCGCCGCAAGCGGCGGGGGATCAGCGTGAGATACATCGTGATATTCGCCATGCTGGGTGCGCTGATGTTCATCTCCAAGCTGCTCATGGAGGGCCTGCCGAACATTCACCTGATCGGTGTTTTCATCGTGGCGCTGACCGTGGTGTACCGCGCCCGCGCCCTCTGGCCCATCTACGTATTCGTCGCCTTGACGGGACTGTACGCGGGCTTTGCCCCGTGGTGGGTTCCGTACCTGTATATCTGGACGGTGCTATGGGGGGTGACCATGCTCCTGCCGCGCCGTATGCCAAAAAAAGTCGCTCCCGTGGTATATTCCGCGGTCTGCGCCGCGCACGGGTTCCTGTTCGGCACGCTGTACGCGCCCGCGCAAGCCCTCCTGTACGGCCTGGATGTTGCGGGCATGATCGGGTGGATCGTGGCGGGACTGTACGCCGACCTGCTTCACGGCATCGGCAATCTCGCGGTCAGCGTGCTCATCGTGCCCTTGATCCAACTGATCCGCCGCGTGGACAAGCGCGCGTGAGCATATATTTTTATAACGTGAGGTTTTAGCGAGCATTTATGAGAGTACTCAAGATTCAGAAAAACGACGCGGGACAGCGCCTGGACAAGTTCCTTACCAAGGCGGTCAAGGGACTCCCTGCATCCCTGATGTATAAATTTATTCGTACCAAGAAGATCAAGGTCAACCGCGCCCGCGCCGATCAGAAGCAGATCCTCTGCGAGGGCGACGAGATCCAGCTCTTCATCAAGGACGAATTCTTCGAGGCGGCGTCCAAGGACACCTCGGCGCTCACCGCCATCAAGCCCAAGCTGGATATCGTGTACGAGGACGAGCACATTATGCTCCTCAACAAGCGCCCCGGCGTGCTGGTACACGACGATGCCGAGGGCGGTGAGAATACCCTCATTATGCACGTGCAGGCATACCTCGTGGCGCAGGGGGAGTATAACCCCGCCGATGAGCAATCCTTTGCCCCCGCGCTGTGCAACCGCATCGACCGCAATACGGGCGGCATCGTGATCGCCGCCAAGGACGCCGAGGCGCTGCGTGTCATGAACGAGATGATCCGCGAGGACGAGCTCTCCAAGTTCTATTTGTGTCTGGTACACGGGCACGTGGAGCGCGAGCGCGCGACTCTGCGCGGCTACCTTCGCAAGGATAGCGCGAAGAATCAGGTGCGCGTGGAGGATAAGTCCTTCCCGGGCTCAAAAGAGATCATCACCAAGTACCGCGTGCTGGGCGAGCGGCGGGATGGGGGCGAGACGGTCAGCCTGCTCGAGGTCGAGCTGGTGACGGGACGCACCCACCAGATCCGCGCCCACATGGCGCACGTCGGCCATCCCCTCGTGGGTGACGGCAAGTATGGCGTCAACCGCGACGACAAGCGCGCGGGGTATAAATTCCAAGCACTCTACGCCTACCGCTTGCGCTTCGATCTTGAGCGAGACGCGGGGGGGTTGAATTACCTGCGCGGGCGCGAGTTCGTCATCTCCCCCGACGAGGTATGGTTCACCAAGGGCTTTGATCTGTCGGGCAAGGGGATTCCGCGTGCCCAAAGAAAGGGAGGTTCGTGATGCGTACCGTCTTGTATCGGTGGCGCTGGGCGCTCCTGCTCGGGGGCGCAATCCTCACGGGACTCTGCGTGATCTTCCCGCAGATCGGTATTCTCGAATGGGTGGCGCTCATTCCCGCCGCCGCCGCGATCCTGACCGTGACGGCTGACACCACCGTGTCCTATCGCCGTCTGTACGGCATGGGGCTGGCCTTTTTCCAGTGCTACTTCATGGTCAATTTCCATTGGTTTTTGTATATGTATCCCATGGATTTCGCAGGGCTGGGCAAGGCTGAATCCCTGCTCGTCGTTTGCGTGGCGTGGATGGGGCTCTCGGCGTTCCAGGCCGTGGGCGCGGCGCTCGTCTTCCCCCTGATGGGCGTGGCGGTGCGCGGTAAGCTCCTCAAAAGCCGTCCCATCCTACACCCCGCCTTGCTGACCGCCCTCTGGGTGTCGCTGGAGTGGTGGCAGGCGAACAGCGGGTGGTCGGGCGTGCCGTGGGCGCGTCTGCCCCTCGGGCAAGCCGAGCTGTTGCCCGCCCTGCAATCGGCATCCCTCTTTGGCTCGTATTTCGTCACTGCGATGATCGTTGCGGTCAACGGCTACCTTGCCTATATCCTGCTCCACCCCGACCGTCGTCTCTTCTGCGGACTTCTTGCGGGCGGACTCTTTGGCGGCAACCTGCTCTTTGGTGGACTCTATATGGCGACCCTGCCCGCGGCGGAGGATACTCTGCGCGTGGCGGCGATCCAAGGCAATCTTTCCTCTCACGATAAATGGGGACCCGACTCCATGTCGGTCACCCAGACCGTGTACGCCGACTTTACACGCGAGGCGGTGGCAAAGGGCGCCGAGCTGGTCGTGTGGCCCGAGACCGCCGTCCCCGCCACGGTATGGGAGGGCGGTTCCGTCCGCGAATACCTCTGTGAGCTGTCTGAGGAGTGCGGCGTGCCCATTCTTGCGGGCGTGTTTTACCCCGAGGAGGCAACCGACCGCGTGTATAATTCCATCGTGGTGGCTCTGCCCGACGGCACGCTCCACGATACGGTCTACCATAAGCGTAACCCCGTGCCGTTCGGTGAGTTCGTACCGTGGCGCGACCTCATCATGACGCTGATCCCGCCGCTCGGTGAGATCGGTATGCTGGAGGATGATCTTCTGGTGGGCGAGGAGTCCACCGTGTTCGACCTGGATGAGGGGCGCGTAGGCTCTATGATCTGCTTTGATTCCATCTACGAGCGCAACGCGCTGGAGAGCGTGCGAGGCGGGGCGGAGCTGCTGGCCGTCTCCACCAACGATTCCTGGTTCAAGGATTCCCGCGGCGTGTGGATGCACAATGCCCAGTCCCAGCTTCGTGCCATTGAAACGGGGCGCTGGGTTATCCGATCAGCCAACACGGGCGTGTCCTCGGCCATCACTCCTACGGGTGAGGTGGTAGATTTCCTCGGCGCACTCCGTGAGGGCTATGTCTTGTCTGAGGTAGGACTTGCGAGACGTACCACGGTCTATACCGTGATCGGCAACGTCTTTGTATACCTGTGCGTGGCTCTGTACGGTGTTTGTGTTGCCCTGCCTTTGGTTGTTGGAATAATGGCGAAATTGGGCAAAAGTGACAATAAACAAGTCTAAAAACGCACCTGATATAAATATCTTGTCGAAAAAGATTTTAAAAGAATCTTGACAAAACGCCGCCAACATGCTATAATGTAAATGCATACGGAGTTCATACAGAACTTCGGCAAATACGACCAAAGGAGAGATTCATTATGAAAAAGTCTGTTCGCGTATTGGCAGTAGCCATGGCTCTTTTGATGGTCATGGTGGTTCTGGCATCCTGCGGCACCAAGCTGTCTGGAACCTACAAGGGAACCTTGACGTCCTTGACGTTCGACGGTGATAAGGTCAAGGCATCCGCCGGCCCTATCAGCATCGAGGGTACGTACAAGATCGACGGTGACAAGATCACCCTGACCTTCGGTAACGACACCCTGAAGCTGGGCGGCGAGCATACCTTTGAGAAGGATGGCGACACCATCAAGATCGACGGTATCAAGTACACCAAGGAAAAGTAAGAAACTGTGGGGAATCCGCTCGGCGGGTTCCCCCATTTTTTCTTGCGCCTCGCCGTCCCGTCCTCTTGACATTCCGAGGCGCGTGGGGTATAATAAAAGCAGAACAATCCACGAGAGGTGCAGTCATGTCAACCACGCAAAAGAAGCCCACAGCGGCCATCGTCACGCTGGGCTGTAAGGTCAATCAATACGAGTCCGAGGCCATTGCCGAGGGGCTGGAGGCGGCGGGCTTTTGCTTGCGTCCGCAGACCGAACCGTGCGACCTGTACGTGGTCAACACCTGCACCGTCACCTCTGAGTCGGATCGCAAGTCCCGCCAGCTCATCCGCCGTCTCCTTTGCAAGAATCCGAACGCCTGTATGGTGGTCACGGGATGCTCGGCGCAGGTGCGCGCCGAGGGCATTGCCGCCATCGCGGGGGTGGATGCCGTTGTGGGCAACCGCGACAAAATGACCGTCGTGGACGTGGCCAAGCGGCTGTGGGAGAACGGGGCGAAATCCGCCGCGCCCGAGTTGCATGTTCCCTCACTGGAGGGGAGCGGCTTTGAGCCCATGACCATCACACGCTTTGACCGCACCCGAGCCTACGTGAAAATTCAGGACGGATGTGAGTCCCATTGCACCTACTGTACCATCCCCGCCGCACGCGGCCCGCAACGCTCCAAGCCCATCGACGATGTGATCGCCGAGGTGGAGGCGTTGGTGGCGGGCGGATGCCGCGAGGTGGTGCTGACGGGTATCGAGACGGGCGCGTGGGGGCGCGACCTCGGGCGGATGCGCCTTGAGGATCTGCTCTGCGAGGTGGACAAGATTCCCCACCTCGGACGGGTGCGGCTGGGCTCGCTCGATCCCACCGTCATGACTCATGCTTTCGTAGAGCGGGTCGCGGGTCTGCGTACCCTCGCTCCCCATTTTCACCTGTCCATGCAGAGCGGGTGCAGTGCCACCCTGGCGCGCATGAAGCGCAAGTATAACGCTGACGGCGCTATGGCGGCGATGGAGCGGGTACGCGCCGCCATGCCGCAGGTGCAGTTCACCACCGATATGATCGTGGGCTTCCCCGGCGAGAGCGAGGCCGAGTTCGCCGAGTCGCTGGCGTTTGCCAAAAAAGCGCAGTTTTTGCACATCCACGTGTTCCCCTATTCCCGCCGCGAGGGAACGCCTGCCGCTATTATGAAGGATCAGATTCCCGAGAGCGTCAAGCACGAGCGTGTTGCCGCCCTGTCGGCGGTGTCGCGCGAGAGCTGTGCCGCGATACTGGATCGCGCCGTTGCCGCGGCGCAGGCGGGGGCAGAGCCCCTGACCGCCCTGATGGAGAGCCGCGATGGCGGATACATCTACGGTCACACCCCCGATTTCATGGAGGTTAAGCTCGCCTGCAATAACGATTGCGACCTCGGCGGCTGCGAGATCGCGGTGCGCCCCGTCGCCCGCGACGGCGAGACGATGCTGGTGGAGTGGGTGCGGGAGTGATGCCGCCTTTTGCCGATTTGAAACACAAGGAGAACCCTATGAACGAACAGAACCCTGTCCCTTCGTCCACACCGCCCGTGCCGTCCGCCTTGCCCGTCGGCGACACCGTGGTGGTGAAGCGTTTCCGCAAGCCCTCAACGCCTCGCGCGTGGGAAAAGCTCAACGCCGATCTTGACCTGCATCTGGACGAGCAAGCTTTTTCCTGGATGCAGACCTACTTTGCCTCCACCGCCCGCCGCGATCCTACCGTGGGGGAGGTGCGCCTACTGGAAGCACTCTGGCAGGATGCCCTGCGCCGCCCCGACTGCTTTGCGGTGGGCGAGCTTGTGACCGACCGCGAAGCGGTCGCCGAGGCGTGGGATGAGATCGTAGCGGCTCGCGGTAATTCCGCGCCCTGCACTCTTGCCAATGCATTGGAGCTTTGCAATCACCGCTTTACGCAGAGTGGCGGGACATTCCCTGTCACCCACACCGAGGAGGGTGGACGCACCGCGGTGCTGGCCGACCCGATGGACGTAGCGCACGCCGTCGCCACGGGCTACTCCGTTGTGGCGAGACTCCCTTTGCCTTGCGGTGAGAGCGTTACGGTGTGCCGCCGAAATGGGATCATGGCGGGGCGCTCCCGTCCCCGCAAACGGCGGGCGGGTGAGTTGCTGGTGCTATTGCGTGACGTGGCGTTGGATACCATGACCGCTTACCTTGCCGATATGCGTTCGATGAGCCCCATCTTTTTGTCCGAGGTGCGCGCCATTCGCGGCGCGTCGTTGCTTGAGACCGTGTGCGAGATGGGGGAGGGCGCGACTCTGTACGCCGATCGAATCACGCCGACCGAGGCGACGGGGCGCGCGGATATGGCGGCACTGTGCCACGCGCCCAAGTCCAACTGTTCCGACCGCGCCGATTTTCTGTTGAGAATTTCTCCCGAGTACATTCAGCCTGCTACGCAAGCTATGACCGCGCGGGGGCTTTGCCCCCTGTTTATGGGGCAGACACACGCGCGCGCCACGGTTACGGTTATGGCGCGTACGACAGCCGCAGGGGGATGCGTGATCGCTGACCTGCCTACCCATCTGATCCGCGCCGCCGTGGCTCCCCGCATGGATACCTACCGCGTGATGCAAGCCCACACGGGCGATGCACCCGCCGCCGCACCCTGCGCGATCACCCGCGCCGACCGCGATTCCATTCGCGTCGCCTCCGCTCACGTGACCGTTGGCGAGAGCAACGATCCCTTTGTCACCGCCGCCGATGCGGTGCGAACTGCCGTTACATCCCTAACCGACGAGGGTGTTCCCACCGATCGCATTCTGCTGGCCGTGTCCTTTGCGGCGGGCGCGGGGGACGAGCCTTGCCGCCCTGCCGATGCCACCGTAGACGCCGTTTGCGGCGTCTATCGGGCTGCCACCGATGCGCGGGTGTGGGTGGACAATCCATCGTTCCGGTTTGACACGAACATCGAGCCCCATACCGTGCGCCTGACCGTTACGGCGTGGACACATGATACCAATTATACAAAAATTACGGATACAAATACCAAGGAGGAAAAAACGACTATGAACATGACCTTTGAATCTCTTGCCAAGAAGCCCCGTGCGGTGCTGCTGGATACCGACATCGGCCCCGATTGCGACGACGCGGGCGCGCTCGCCCTGCTCATTCATTACGCCAAGACCTACGGCTTTACCATTGCGGGTATCGGAAACTGCACCTCCAACCGCTCGGGCATGGGCGCGATCGACGCCGTTTGCCGCCATTGCGGGCTGGAGACGCCTCCCCTCGGTCAGTGGAGCGGCGAGGGCTTTATGGACGACAGCGCCTGCCATAAGTACACCGACGAGGTCGCCACGCGCTTCTCGGAGGGCTACCGCAACGGCACGCTTACCGTCGAGGATTCGGTCACCTTCTACCGCCGCCGTCTGGCCGAGGCCGAGGATGACGGTATCGTGCTGATCTCCATCGGTATGTTCAATAACCTAGCCGCCCTGCTCCGAAGCTCGGCCGACGACATCAGCCCCCTGTCGGGTGAGGAGCTGATCTGCCGCAAGGTGCATCACCTTGTCAGCATGGCCGCCATCCTGCCCGAGGGCCGCGAGTGTAACGTCATCTGCGATTACCCCGCGGCCGAGACGGTGCTGACGGGCTGGCCCACCCCTGTCTTCCTGTCGGATTTCCATATCGGCTCGCAGATGTTCACGGGATACTCCCACATCACCGATCCTGCCGAGGTGGGGAAGAACCCGCTGGTTCTTGCGTACCACCTCTACACCCGCGACTGGCCTCTCGTCGGCGATAACTCCTCCTACGATCTGACCGCCGTGCAGTTTGCCGCCGAGGGTACCGAATCGGGCGACGGCGCGTTCTACGATCTCGGCGAATGCGGACGGCTGGAGTTCTACGCCGCTCCCGAGACTCCCAACGTGCCTGATGCCACTCGATTTATTCCCGATCCCAACGGCAACCTGCGCTTCATGATCCGCAAGGCGGATAAGCCCACCGTCGCCGTGTCCATCAACGAGATCCTGCATAGGTTCTGCTGACCGAATGACATGACTGAAACGCCCTGAAGGGAGGTGCGCGTATGGAGAAACGAATGGATGCTCTTAGTGAGCTGTGGCGTGAGGATGCCAACGTCCTTCGCGTACTGCGCGCCGCCGGTGTGCCCGAGGCGTGCCTTGCGGGGGAGTGGTCGGATTATGATACGCTGGCGGCGGTGTGCGCCGCCCTGCCGCTTCTCCGAGGGCACCCCGTGGGGGAGCGGCTAACGGCGCGGCTTCGGAATGTGACCGATTGCGACCTGCCCGTGTGCGCCGAGAACGCGCCTGCTTTTTGGCAGAGCTATGCCGCAAAATGCGGCTACGGCGCACCCGTTTTGCTGCCCGATTCGTACGCCCCCCGCCACACACCGCCCCCGCTACCTGCGCCTGAGATCTTGCAGGAGCCCGACGGGGCAGACCGTTTGGGCGAGTGGGTATGGAGGGTATTGACTGGCGAAATCGCGCCACCGCATGATGGGCGACTCCTTGCTGACTGCACGGAGACCTTGGAGCGGTGGTTGAAAATCCGCTTGGATGGGCAAGAGACGGACGACCGCCCCGACACATGGGTGTGGCTTGACCTGCCGCATGATCTGCCCTTCGTGCGTCCCGATCCCTACCACGCCGAGCTTGCCCTGCGAGGGCTGGCGCAGGGGGATGCACTCTCTGACCATGATCGAGGCTTGCTGATGGCTCAGCTTGCCCGCACGGTGGGGCAGGGAATGGCGCGGCGATCCGCATCTCCCACCACCCTCGTGCTGACGGGAGGGAATGCCGACGCCGTGCTTGCTCTGTGCCGTTATCTCGACTCTTGCGGCGGACTGCCGGCTACCGTGTGGCTGGCGGATGAGCCTGCCGATGCCGAAATTCTCTGCGGTCAATTCGCCGCCGTGCGCACGGGCATTCGCCTGACCTCTGCCGATACCGCCGAGGATGCGCGCGATAAGCTGACCGCCTACGCTGCCGCCGCGCCTGTGGGACGGATGGCTTTGAATGCCCCCGACCCTCGCGTGGAAACTGCTGTATCGGAGGCATTCGCCAAGCTAAATGGATGGATGTCTTAATTGTGATAGAATATATGGGAAGCTCTGAAAATTCCCAATCTATTGCAATAAACAGCAAAACATGATATCACAGAGGCAGAACAAGGAAGGGCATCCCGGCATGAAACAAATTTCCTTGCTTGCCGAAGAAAACAGAAAGGATTTTGTCATGAAGCGATTATTCATACTCATCTGTCTTGCGTGTCTTGTGTGTCTTGCGGCCGCACTGGTTGCCTGCACCCCCTCTCCCGAAACGCCTGCGGACACTGCCTCTGAGGGAACTGCTTTTACGGCCGAAGATGGCACCGGCCCTGCTACCGAGCCTCCTATCGAGACCTCTGCCGAGGAGACGACCTTGGCCGAAACCGAGGAAGTGACCACCGATTATTTCGAGGCCAACCGCATCGAGATTATTGAGCCCGACACCTCCAAGGTGGCCGACCTGACCCTCATCGACGAGGGCTATGACATCTATCAGATTCCCGGCAGCGGCAACGGCGGATGGCGCTACGGCCCCTCCTACCTCTACTACGGGGACGGACGGGTGGATGCCTACTTTGCCTCGGGCGGTGACAACGGTGAGTGGGACCGCATCACTCACCGCAGCTCCACCGACGACGGTCAGACTTGGGGACCCGAGAAGATCGTAGTTTACCCTACCCCCGGTGGTATGGACGATCACTCTTGTTGTGACCCGGACGTGGTCTACTTCGACGGCTACTACTATCTGGGTTACACCTCCACGCTCAACGACGGAGGCTACTGCAACAACGTATTCATCGCCCGTTCGGAAAGCCCCGACGGCCCCTTTGAAAAGTGGAACGGCTCGGGATGGGGCGGTTCTCCTGAACCCATCTTTTACTTCGAGCAATCCTACGGCTACTGGGGCGTTGGCGAGCCCAGCATGATCGAGCTCAACGGTACGCTGTATATCTACTACACCTATGCCACCCCCATGAAATCCTTCATCATGTTGGCAACGGCTGATGCCACTGTTGAGAACTGGCCTGACACCCTGCAGCATCATGGTGCGGTTATGGAGAAAAAGAGCGATTCCGTCTGTGTCAAGTTCGTGGAGGATTGGGGAAAGTTCATCACGGTCACCCGCGAGGATGTGGAGGGGAATGGTAATTGTATCGTCGTCTACGAGTCGGTGGATGGCAAGAGCTTTACCTTGGTGGACGCTGTCCGAGAAAATGCTTGCCCCGGCATGTTCTCCATGGGGCTTTCCTCCCGCAGAAACGGTCATATCCGTCTCTCCGAGGATGCTGACCGCCTGCGTTTGGCCTACGCCTATGGCAATTCGGGCTGGGGGGCATGGAATACCCGTATGCACAAGGTCACCCTGACCCAGTCCGACGGCAATGATCTGGCTGCCGAGAGTGCAAAGCCCACCCTGTCGGTGGGTGTTACCCGTGAGGAAACACCTTTCGGGTGGGAGGAATGGACCATGATCCGCACCCATCAGGATCTCTTCATCCTGGCGGTGGGAGATAAGAATCCTCTGGATCTCTTTTTCCGTGACCGCTACGTCAACGGCAGGGACACCTCCTTGCGGGACAAAGAGATCACCGTCACCGACTACGATGAGTCTGTGGTATCCTTTAAGAACAGCCGCATGAGTGCTACGGGCGTAGGTGAAACCACCGTTACTGTCCGATATAAGGAGTTGGCCCACGTATTCCGTGTGATCGTGGTCGCTACCGATGAGGAAAAGGAAGCCATCCTTGCCGAGACTAAGGTAGAACCGGCGGTGTCGGATTTCACCATCTATTTGGGTGAGCGTAGTATTTACCGTCCTCAGATCCGCGTTCGTATCACGAAAGGTGATGGCTCTGTCAGCGAATTGTACGTCAACGATGGCCCGAATGTCTTGACCTTTACGGGCTACGACGAGAATATCATCAATGTCAGCGACAAGGGTGTGGTCACCGCTAAGTCAGCGGGTACTACTACGGTCACGGTCAAATATGGCGATCAAACCATGAAGGTGAATGTCAAGGTTTCTACAGATCCTGCAAACTCCTTCTTTGGAATGGGTGACGTGGAGGAGATGAACTACGTATCTCTGGACTTCTCCAAGGAGATCGATCGTACGGTACCGTCCCACTTCAACAACTGTGAAATGACCGCTACCGAGGACGGTATACGGGTGACGGTCCAATCGAACAAGACTGAGGCATGGGCAACGGATCCCAGCTTCAAGATCGTCTATCAGGGTGCGCTGGAGCCCATCGCGACCGAGGGGTATAATGCCGTGGAGATCGTCTACCGCGTGCCTGTGGAGAACAGTGCCAACACCACTTCGATGGAGATCTTTATTGGTGCCGGCTCGGTTATGGATGCCCAAGGAGGCTATTCCACAAACGCCGGGCTTGTTTGTGACGGCGAGTACCATACTCTCCGTATTCCCGTCTCCCGGTTGGGCTTCTGGAAGGGGCAACTCAATGTCATCCGCTTCGATTTCTTTGAGTCGGCTCTGTCGGGTGACGCGATGGATATCCGTTCTATTTCTCTTGTGAAGTGATTGACGAAAAAGATATCTCGCGACCGTTTTTGGTTTTGTCGTTTTGATAATGCTTATTAAAAATTCTCAAGGTGCTTTTTCTCGAAAAAGCACCTTGAGTGGGGTATGGGGCAAAGCCCCATATTTTTTTACAGTGTTTTGAAAAACGACTCGATCTGCGCTCGGGTGGCGGTGGAGCTGCCCTGGAGCATCTCGGACGAGCCGCCACCACGTGCTGAGAGGGCCGCATTGATGTCCTTGACGTAGGCGCGCAGGTCCAACTCGGGTGTGCCTCGCCCGATGACGTAGCGGTAGCCGCGCTCGTCATCACCCACGAATACGCCGCAGAAGCGCCCGCATTTTTGCACCGCGCGGTTCAGCAAACGGCGCATCTCGACGGCCTCAAGGTCGGTGTCAAAGAGACACAGACTGCCCTCGGTGGGAACGATGGCGTCCGCCATCAGCACCTCCAGCCGTCCGCGCAGAGCGGAAATGACCTGCCTTTTCTCGTCCAGCTCGGCGCAGAGACGGTCAAATCCCGCCGTCACCTCGTCCTGCTTGACCGACATGGCTGCCGCTATGGTCGCCACGGCGGTGTATCTGCGGCGGTAGTCGGCCAGCGCGCGCACACCGCAGTGCATATGGATGCGCACGCCGCCCTTGTAGTGGATGAAGTCCAGCAGCTTGATCATGCCGATCTCGCCCGTGTTCGCCACGTGGGGCGCACAGCAGGCGCAACGGTCGATGGCTCCGTCTTCGCCGATCTCCACGATGCGGACTCCCTCGGTCAGTTCCAGCTTGGCGCGGTAGGCAAGGCGAGAAAGCTCCTCGGGATCGGGATACCACGCGCGCACGGGCAGGCAGGCGGCCACCGCGCGGTTGGCCTCGTCCTCGATCTCGTCCAGCGTGGCACGGTCAAGCACGCCGTCAAAGTCCAGCGTTACGTCGTCGTCACCGAGGTGGAAGCCCACGTTGCGGAATCCAAAGCGGCGGTGGATGATGCCTGACACGATGTGCTCGCCCGTGTGGCACTGCATCCGCTCGTGGCGCAGGGCGCGATCCAGCTCTCCGTGGGCGGTCTCACCCACGGAAAAGGGGCAGGCATCGGCACATACCGTGTGGGTAATGATGCCGTTCTGTTCCTGCACGTCGGTGACGGTCAGCCCCCCCAGCGTGCCGCGGTCAGCACCCTGACCGCCCCCCTCGGGGAAAAAGGCGGTGGCGTCCAGCACCACGGCAAAGGAGCGGGGATCGACAGCCGCCTCGCAGGACAGCACGGCGGCGTCAAAGCTGTATAAATGGCTGTTCTCGTCGAACAGTCGAATGGTTTTATTCATGGCGGTTCTCCTTGTGTGTGATCCCCTCTATTATAATGCAAAATCGGCAAGCGGTCAATGCTTTTTGCCGAAAAAGACGGGGAAATGGTAAACGAATTGTAAACAAAAATGGGCTTTGCTTGACAAATATGCGGGTTTCTGCTACAATATACAATAAGTAAAATCTTAAAGGAGGACGATCGTTTCTCATGGACAGTCACAGTTGCGATAGCGATGGAGACGGGAACTGTACCTATACCTGCACCCACGCCGTGGGTCGCGCGAATTGGATAGATGCAGGCGTGCCTGGGTCGTTTTGTTGTGTGCAAAACGGGACAGGTAGGCCTTTTTGCGTCGTCTTGAAGACCTGACGCTGCTCGGTTCCCCCTCAACTATCATATCTGAATTGGAGAATTACAAACGAAATGAACGTGAACATAACCTATCTGATCATCATGGCGGTGTGCCTCGTTTTCTCGGCCTACTTCTCGGCCACTGAGACCGCCTTTTCCACCCTCTCGAAAACCAAGCTCAAGACCTTGGTCGAGAAGGGAAACCGCCGCGCGACCCGCACCCTTGCCATTGCTGAGAAATTTGACCGCCTGATTTCCACCATTCTGGTGGGCAATAACGTGGTCAACATCCTGCTGGCTACCGTCAGCACGCTGTTCTTTATCGAGCTGTTGCAGGGAACTACTCGAGAGACCATGGCATCCACCATTTCCACCGCCGTGTGTACCGTTGTGGTGCTGATCTTCGGTGAGATTACGCCGAAGAGCCTCGCCAGCGACTTCCCCGAAAAATTCGCTATGGCCTCCTCGGGCTTTATGCAGCTCATTATCTGGGTGCTTATGCCCGTGACCTTCATCTTCACCATGTGGAAGAAGCTGCTGGCTCTTATCTTCCGCATTGAGAAGGACGACAAGATCTCGCAGGAGGAGCTGCTTATGCTGGTGGAGGAGGTTCAGGAGGACGGCACCATTGACGATGAGGAAGGTGATCTGCTCCGCAACGCCATCAACTTTGCTGACCTGACGGCAGAGGACATCCTCACCCACCGTGTGGATCTTGAGGCGTTCCCCTCGGACGCCGCCAAGGAGGAGGTTGCCGAGAAATTTACCGAATCCCGTTTCTCCCGTCTGCTCATGTATGAGGACAGCATTGACAACATCGTGGGCGTTATTCACCATAAGGATTTCTTCACCGCTTCGGGTATCACGGAGGAATCGCTGGCGGACATTGCGACCAAGCCCATGTTTATCCGCCCGACCGAGCCCATTGACGCTCTGCTCCGTGACCTCAAGAACACCAAGTCCCACATCGCCGTGGTTGTGGATGAGTACGGCGGCACGTTGGGTATCGTGACGATGGAGGATATTCTCGAGGAGCTGGTGGGCGACATCTGGGACGAGCACGACGAGGTTGTGGAGGACTATAAGGAGATCTCGGCGAACACCTTCCGCGTGGATTGCGGTGGCAACCTCGACGAGTTCCGCGAGTTCTTTGATATCGAGATCGAGTCCGAGAGTATCACCATCAACGGCTGGATCATGGAGCAGCTCGAGCGCATTCCCACCTGCGGTGATAAGTTCACCTATGAAAATCTGGACATCACCGTGTCCGAGACCGATTTTCACCGCGTGTCTACCATCGTAGTGGTGCGCGGCGAGCGCGATGACGAGCGGGATGCCCGTGATAAGGATAAGGAAAAAGATAAGGAGCGCACGACGGTCTGAAGATATGATCGGTCGAGCCTTGAAGCTTGAAATGAATCGCATCCGCGGTATTTTCCGCGGATGCGAAAAAAATCCGCCATAACCACTTGACATAGGTCAAAAGTTGTGATACAATATATCTGTTGCTCATATCGCCGGAATGATGGAATTGGCAGACGTGCTGGACTCAAAATCCAGTGGTAGCGATACCGTGCGGGTTCGACCCCCGCTTCCGGCACCAAAAAGAGAACCGCCCAAGCCCGGGCGGTTCTCTTTTTGCGAAGCGGATGGGAGAACCCGCTGCAAGCTACCTTCGAACAGAAAAAAACGGATCACCCTCGCGTAGCTTGCCACCGAGCGTCGCGCAAGCGCCGCGAGGAGGTCGACCCCCGCTTCCGGCACCAAAAAGAGAACCGCCCAAGCCCGGGCGGTTCTCTTTTTGCGAAGCGGATGGGAGAACCCGCTGCAAGCTACCGCGAGGTAAAAAATGCAATATCCCAAAAAGTAGCTTGTCGCCGAGCGCCGCGCATGCGCGCGAGGAGGGCGACCCCCGCTTCGCTTTTTTGAAAAAACAACAAATAGTTTAAAATAAAACAAAATATTGAGAAATTTTTACACCCGAATGATATTACTCCACCCCACGCGGCCCTCGGCGTCGGTGACCTCGGCGCGGACGTACCGCTCACCGCGGTCGGGGCGGAGGGTGAAGGTCGCCTCGGTCAGGGGCGCGTCGGGGCTCTCGGCGCGCACCATGCGGCCCTGCGTCCACACGAGGTTGGAGAGGAACGCGATTTTGACGGCGGGGGAGCAAACAAGGCGGACGGTGTTCTCGGACACGCGCTCAAGATGCACCTCGGGACCCATGGAGGCGTAGAATCGCTCGGCACGGAGCGCGCCGACAAGTCCCAGCTCACGCACGGCATCGGCCTCCACGTAAACAGCGCCGCGGCACTCGTCCCCCGTATAGTGGTGGGTGTCATCGGTGGCGAGCAGGGGGTAGGTGTAGCCCGCCGAGGCCAGCATATCCACGATCTGCCCCGAGTAGGGGCGGTCGGACATACCGAAATCCGACACCGAATTATAGATCTCTGTCGCCTCAAACCCACCCAGACGACGAAGCATAGCAGGCGTGTTCAGGCTCCATGCAGGGTGCGCCAGCACCGCCATGCCGCCCGCCTTTTGGATACCGTCAATGATGAGGCGCGCGCGGTCATACACGCCCTCGTCATCCTCCATCTTGAGGGCGATGGGCAGCTCGGGGTCGCGCTCCATGCCCAAGCCTACAACGTGGAACACCACCGTGGCGCCCGTTTCGGCGTCCACGCCCGTGACGTGGTACTCACAGCCCGAGATGATGTCCAGCCCTCCGATGGCGCGCGCAGGCCCGTACACCCAATGGTCGGTCAATGCCAGTGCGTCATAGCCTGCGGCGGCGTAGATGGCGGCGGCCTCCTCGGGCGTTTTGTGCCCGTCCGAAAGGGTGGTGTGGGCATGCAGATTGATCTTGAGTCGGCTCTTGCCGAGCATATCGGTAAACATAGGCGTGATCCTGCTTTCTGTGGCTTTTTTCTTATTATAACACAAATTCGCCGTGAACGCAAGACGATGCGAGGTGTTTTTTCGCTGCTTTCAAAACAAAGTGCCTTGATAGGAATTTTGTGTGAGCGTTGATTTTTGTATGGACGTATGGTATAATACGTCTGACAGGGATGTTCCGCGATGGGGCGAGCGACAAATACAAAGTTGACAAGGAGTTTTCGCATGAAAAAGATTCTCACGGTGATTTTCACGTTGTGTTGCATATTGACTTTGCCCGGCTGTTCTGCGAAAATGATATTGAAGGATATTTCGTCAACCGCTAAAATAGAAATATATGACTACGACACCGACAGAACGGTTGAGGTTATAGATCCGGAGAGCATCGATCGAATCTGTGAGAACCTATTGTCCCTAAAATTGTCGAAAATGCATTACAATAAACCAACAGTGTCGGTCTATCAACTAACTTTTTATGATACAAACGGAAATCAAACGGAGGTCGTTGGTATTCCGGGACATAATTGGATACGTTGTAACGGCGCATTCTATAACGTAACAGAAGGTAGCTTTGACCGTAATTACATTGCGGAATTGCTGAAAAACAATACGTAAACGAAGTCACACGGCGGTTGTCGAATAGGAGCTTGTCGGGGTGTGCCGCCAGCCAAGGAGATAGAGGGGTAGGGCAACAGTAACCCCAAACGCATTGTTCACCTTATCTGGGGAGGGGAGGAAGGAACTTCGGCGTTTGAGATGGTCCTTCCTCCCCTCCACGCATCATGATAAGGTTGAATAGAAACACCATTTGGTATCAAATGTTTTTGGCCATGTCGGGGAAGCGTTGAAGGAGAGAACCATCTCAAACGCCGAAGTTTCTCTCCCCCTTCCCCTGCAATGGGTTTGATGTGCACCGAGGATCTTCCGTGCCCCATCCCCCACACTCCTTGGCTGGGCGTCGGCAACCCACAGATAAATCCAAATTTGAACGCGGTTGAACAGATACACTTAAATTTATTCGGCTATTTCAGGATATTTTCAATTTTCGCATAGGTGTTGATTTCCGTGTTGGCGTATGGTATAATAAAATTGACACCCGTACGACCTGCGCGTGGGGGTCAAGCAAAACAAATTTGAAGAGCGGAGGATGATACTATGAAGAAGCTTTCCATTGTATTGGCGGCGGTGCTTTGTTTGTTCGTTCTTTCGGGGTGTGCCGATCGGCGCGGAGGCTCGTCGAATGATGATGCGGACGCCACTCCCGATATAGCGAACTCGACCTTCGGATTTGATAGTTACCAAGAGATGATAGCCGCGTTTGACAAGAACGATTCGAGCGAGAGCGCATCTGCCATTCGAGAATTGAAGGGCACTTTGGGTGAGCCGTACACGCGCTTTGTGGAAAAGGTAGCCACGGACGGAGCCTTTCCGCAACCCATGCTCCGGAGAGAGCCGATGGCATACCGAGATAAGGAAGGCTTTTCCAACATAACCTTTCACGTCAGCGAGCTGTACGGCTTGCCGTGGATCTGGTATCACCCGAGCGTGTCGACCGGTGAGAACTTTTATATCAGCGTGACATATTTGCCGGATGCAAAGCATGCCGGCATGACGGCGTCGGAGGTGATCGGGGAGATCGCGCCCAATGCCGCCAATATAAATCATCTTGGCGATCAACACGAAAGCGTCTGCGAGCAGCCGTTGACTCTTCACAACCGTGAGGTTACGGCGTTGGTCATGGATTATAAAAACGACACGAGAGACTGCGTCTATTTTGTCTACGGAGATCTGCTCGTTCTGGTCAGATGTGATCCCAACGTGTGGTCTGCGGAATGGTTTTCTGCCTTGTCGTTTGATGATGTAAATAAGTAATATACAGCCCCGACGGATCGCAAAGATCCGTCGGGGCTGTATTGTCCTTATGGGAAAAGCGTTTTAGTAAGAATTACTTAACCTCGGTCTCGCGGATGTACTCGTCGTAGACCCAGTTTTGCAGGTTTTTCACCATGTCGGGAGCCTGACCGCCGACGGGCTTGCCGTCGATTTCCACGCAATGCATGCAGGGGCCGGTGGAGGAGGAAATGATGACCTCCTTGGCCTCCATCATCTCACGCAGGGTGAAGGGATGCTCGTCAACCCCGTAGCCCAGCTCCTTGCACGCGCGGATGAGGTGGGCGCGGGCGATGCCGGGGAGGATGAGGTGGTCGGTGGGCGCGGTCTGGAAGATGCCGTGCTTGTTGATGATATGTACGTTGGAGTGCGCGCACTCGGTCACGCGGTCGGGCGTACGGTAGAGAATGGTCTCGTACACGCCGGCGCGGCGAGCCGCCTGCGATTGCACCACGGCGGGGATGAGATTCAGCGTCTTGATGTTGCAATGGAAAAAGCGGGTGTCCTCGGCGGTGATGGCGGTCACGGGGGTGAAGATGTCCTTGAGCTTGGCGGGCTTGAGGGAGATCCACAAATTGCCCTGAATGTCCTCGGGGTAGACGTGGTCACGCATCTGAGTACCACGGGTGATCTGCCAGTACACGAACTGGTCACCGCTGTCCACACGGCTGACCATGTCGCGCAGAATGTCTGCCATCTCTGCCTTGGTGTAGGGAATGTGAATGTCAAGGAGGGCGGCGCTGTTGTAGAGGCGGTCAAGATGCTCGTCCAGCGCGAAGATGATGTGATTGCGCGCGCCGGTCGCCTCGTACACGCCGTCGCCAAAGAAGTGAACGCGATCGTTGAAGGGAACGGTCATCTCGTCGAGAGGGCCGAATTTGCCGTTGTAGTAACCCAGATTTTCCATGGTAATGCCTTTCTTTCGGATGGATGGGATTGTTAATCGGTGTTTTTTTTGTTGCGGAACACGAAGAGCTTGCTGATGACGTAGTTGGCGATCACAACCAGCACCGAAACGATCAGCTTGGCGATCAGCTCGGCGGTCAGAGCCACGCCCAAGAGGGAGGGCGGGGAGTTGGGATCGATCCACAACGACAAAAGGGCAATGAAGCCGTAGGTCGCGGCGATGTCGAGGAGAAGTGTGGCGACGCGAGAGCCCGAAAATTTGACGAGCTGACGCCACAGCGAGCCGCTCGAATGATCTGCCTCGGTAAATACCCACTTGCGGTTGGTGTAGAAGGCGAACAGCACGGCCAGCACCCATTGGATGATCTGTGCTGCAATGTATACCGCGAGGTAGGAGGGGGCGCTCTTGTCGTTCAGGGGGATGGACAGAAGATGCTCGGCGATCTTGAATACCAACGCATACGAGCCGAGTCCGACCAGCGTGGTCAGCGCGCCGAACACGAGATACAGAATGATCTCCCGATGCTTTTGAAATAACTGTTTCATGAGTGTATTAGAGTATCCTTACGTTTTATTCGCCGATCTTGTAGGTCGTGCCCTGAGACGAGTCGATCAGGGTGACGTTCCTCGAGGCGAGGTAGTCGCGGATGCGGTCTGCCTCGGCGAAATTTTTGGCCTTCTTGGCGGCCTTGCGCTCTTCGATAAGCTGCAGGATCTCGGCCACGAAGGGATCGGCTGCGGCAGCGGCCAGCTCGGCCTCACGGGCGGCGGCAGCGGCGGCTGACTCGGCAGCCTGCTTGTCACGCAGAGCGGCGGCGCGATCCAGAAGTCCCAGAGAAAGCACCGAATCAAAGTCGGCGATCAGGGCGAGCTTGGTCGCGTCGTTGGTCTTGGCCTTCAGAACGTCATACAGGGCGGTCACGGCCAGCGAGGTGTTGAGGTCGTTGTCCATGGCCTTAACAAATCCCTCGCGCACCGAGGCGAACACGGCCTCATCCACGGGCTCACCTGAATCGGGCTTCAGCGCGGCGATGCGAGAGATCAGCTTGTTGTAGGCGGTGGCGGCGTTGTCCATGTTCTCCCACGAGAAGACCAGCGAACGGCGGTAGTGGGACTGCATGCAGAAGAAGCGGTAGACCATGGGATCGTAGCCCTTCTCTTCCAGCAGGGAGACTGTCAAAAACTCGCCCTTGGACTTGGACATTTTGCCGCTCGTGGTGTTGAGGTGCAGAACGTGGAACCAGTGCTTGCACCAGGGGTGACCAATGTAGGCCTCACTCTGCGCGATCTCGTTGGTGTGGTGGGGGAAAGCGTTGTCGATGCCGCCGCAGTGGATGTCCAGATGCTCTCCGAGGTACTTCATGCAGATGCCCGAGCATTCGATGTGCCAGCCGGGGTATCCGATGCCCCAAGGAGACTCCCATTTCAGCTCCTGATCGTCGAACTTGGACTTGGTGAACCAGAGAACGAAGTCGGCGCGGTTGCGCTTGTTGTCATCGGCCTCCACGCCCTCACGCACGCCCACGGCCAGATCTTCTTCCTCAAAATCGTTGAAAATATAGTATTTTTCCAGCTTGGAGGTGTCAAAGTAGACGTTGCCGCCCGCGACGTAGGCGTAGCCTTTCTCAATCAGAGTTTCCACGAGGTGAATGTACTCGGGGATGCAACCCGTGGCGGGCTGAACGATATCGGGGGTCTTGACGTTGAGCTTTGCACAGTCGGCAAAGAAGGCGTCCGTATAGTATTTTGCGATCTCCATGACGGTTTTATGCTCGCGGCGCGCGCCCTTGAGCATTTTGTCCTCGCCCTCGTCGGCATCGCTGGACAGATGGCCGACGTCGGTGATATTCATCACGCGTGTCACGTCATAGCCTGCGTAGCGCAGGTATTTCTCCAGCACGTCCTCCATCATGTAGGTACGTAGGTTGCCGATGTGGGCAAAGTGGTACACGGTGGGGCCGCAGGTGTACATGCTCACCTTGCCGGCGACGTGGGGGACGAATTCTTCCTTTTGGTGTGTTGCGGAATTGTAAAGCTGCATAGTATGATCCTTTCCGACACGGGTGTGTCAGCGAATGCTGTATATATTATATTAAAATGAAGGGAACGTGCGATAGCCCCGTCAGATATTGGCGGCGATGGCGCGGGCGGCGGCAATGGCGCGGGCGGCGTGGGCGAGGCGCACGGCACGGTCGGCGGGGAGGTCGGAGGTTTTGAGTTCCAGCTCCATACATCGTCCCGCGCGAGTAGCGTAGCCGTTGAGCATCAGGCCCTGTGCGGCATCGTCCCAATCCACGGCGTCGCGGTGGGCGACCTCACCGGGGATGCGGTGGGTATCGCGGATGCCGTCGTTGTCATGGACGTGAATGGCGGCGAGTCGGTCATCCAACTCGGTCAGCTCGGCCGATTGACACAGCCCCGTCAGGTTGGCGTGCCCGAAGTCCCAGCAAAGCCCGATCTCCTTGCCGAGACGCTCTGCGAGCGTGGCGATGTGCGCGGCGCGGCTACCGTACACCTCCTCGGCGGGATGGGTGGGGTAGGGAATGCCCGTCATGTTCTCAATGCACAGGCGAATTCCGCGGCGGGCGGCCTCCTCGCACAACGGCGAGAGAAACGCGAGATTGTCCGAGAGCCAGTTGTCATAGGAGCATACGCTGCCGTGCCGCACGATGGGGTGGATCACCGCATCGGGGATGCCCAGCATGGCGGCGGCGCGGATGGCGGCGCGGATATCGCTCGAAAAGCGCGCCATGGCACGGCTGTCATCGGGGTTAGGCATGTAGAAGGGCAGATGACATAGGGGAAGGAACAGACCGTTCGCGGCGGCACGGTTTCCGAAGGCGTAAAGGATGCTGCGCCAGCCTTCGTCCCCGTCGATGGAATTGAGCTCGGGGAGGGTGTCGAAGGAGAGGTCTACTCCGTCAAATCCCGCTTCGGATATGAAGTCGGCGGCGGCGGTGAGGGAGAAGCGTTGCCCGCCCTCGCAAAAGGCATGGTAACGGCTGGGGACGATTATGGGAATAAGGGTTGACACGGCGCGTCACCATCCTTTCGTTGAAAGTTTACATTCCATATTATTATATCACTCTCTTCCGCTGTTGTCAATAGGAAAAACGAGAAAGTGCCCGCTCACGCCGTGATGTTGCTGCGATGCGGTCGATGACGAAATTTTGCGTCGAGATTTGTGGGCGTACATGAAACAATGCGAGAGCATTCGAGCGATGAGTGTAAATTATTTGGTTAAAATGACCATTTTTCTCGTTAAATTATTGTGCAATTGAACGAAATGCATAAAAATCCCAAAAAAATTTGAAAAAAGGCTTGCATTTCGAATTAGACAGTAGTATAATGTGTGCATAGGAAGTGATTCCCATGTGTCTATTTTGTGCGTTTTGTCACAATCGGGCCGCAAGGCGGGGACTTCCGTATTTTGACAGCGTCCCCTTGCGGGGGCTGTTTGCATTTTTGGGAGGTTGTTATGAAAGGCTCAACGAAACGCTTTGTATCCATGATGCTGGCCGTGTTGATGACGCTCGGCATGGTCGCCGCCGCGATGACGGTGAATCTGTCCGCTTTGTCCTACGGCGGCTCGTCTTCTTACAGATCGGGCAAGTACTACTCTCAGCTGACAAGTGTTCAGCTGACGGGTAACCAGAGAACCGACATTATCAATGTGGCAAGCTCCCAGATCGGCTATCAGGAGGGTAATAATTCCTCTCAGCTGAACGGCTCCGCGTACGGTAGCGGCGACTATACCGAGTACGGCCGTTGGTACGGCGTACAGAGCCTGTGGTGTGCCATGTTCGTTTCCTGGTGTGCAAGCACCGCGGGTATCAGCACCGGCATCGTTCCCAAGCACTCCTACACCGTCAGCGGTTTGCAGTGGTTCATGAACCAGGGCCGTGCGTACAGCCGCGCGCAGGTGGCTGCCGGTCAGTATACGCCTCAGCCCGGTGATATCATTTACTTCAAATACGCACGTAACAACGCGATGACCAACCACGTCGGCATCGTGACCGGCTATTCCAACGGTATGATCCACACCATTGAGGGTAACACCAGCGCTGCAGGTTACTCCTCGAACGGCGGTGTGGTCGCTCCCAAGACCTACTCCATCAGCAATTCCTACATCGTATATATCTGCAAGCCCAACTACAAGGGCGCTACCATCCAGGCTTCCTCCTACTCCAGCGGTAGCGTGTCCATCCCCGCTCACTATAAGGATTGGGTGTTTGACGCCAATTACTACGCAAATCGCTACGCCGACCTCAGAGCCGCGTACGGTTACGATGCAGGCAGACTCTACAATCACTTTGTAACTTGCGGTATCCGCGAGGGCCGCGTGGGCAGCGCTCTGTTTGACGTAAAGTACTACGTCAGTTCCAGCGCCGATCTGCGAAGAGCGTTTGGAAC
>JAEIGA010002367.1_pt1 | contig 30124 bp, 39 predicted proteins | sample 9270691 | NCBI WGS metagenome assembly JAEIGA01 (sample SAMN17057246, study PRJNA624740) | gut metagenome | biome: biome; isolation source: fecal sample | host: Bos grunniens | place: China: Xizang | collected 2019
AGTTAAAAAAGAAAAACCAAAAATGGTAAATGGTATTAGTACTGATCAAAAACATATTGTAGTAACAACAGCTGAATTTGATGAATACAACTATCAAAAACGTCTAAAAGATTGAAGAAAGAAAGCTGGTTATAATGAAAATCCACATACATGTTTTAAATGTAAAGAAGGTGATTGCCATACTTCAATTTTATTAGAAAATAAAAAACACATTTGTTACACTTGTTGAATTAAAAAACCTGATACAACAAGTTCAAAAGGAAAAAAATAAAGGATAATATATGGGTCAAAAAGTTAATTCAAACGGACTAAGATACGGGATATATAAAGAATGACAATCTAGATGAATTGCTAGTAGCAACAAAGAAATGGCATTGTGATTAGTTCAAGATGATAAAATTAGAAAATTCTTCTTTAATAAATACAAAACTGCTGAGATTAATAATATTGAAATTGAACGAAACAAAAAAGATGTAGTTTTATTTATTCATGCTGCTCAACCTGGGATTATTCTTGAACCAGAAGTTCAAAAAAAGATCATTGTTGAAATTGCTAAAATTATAGGTCGTCAATTCAAAGTTATTTTAAATGTTATTGCTATCCCAAATACATATGTTAATGCTAGAATTCTTGCAAGAGAAATTGCTAATGACATTGAAAGAAGAGTATCTTTTAGAATTGCACAAAAACTTGCAATCAAAAAAGCAATGCGTGCTGGTGCATTAGGAATTAAAACTAGAGTGTCAGGTCGTTTAGGTGGCGTGGAAATGGCAAGAGAAGAAGGATATTCTGAAGGAATTGTTACACTTTCAACATTACGTATAGATATTGATTATGCTTTAGAAGAAGCTCATACTACATATGGTATTATTGGTGTAAAGGTTTGAGTTAACCGAGGTGAAATTTTTAGAAAAGGAGAGATTTCAAAAATTTGTTTAAATCCACCTTCATCGATCCAAACAATTAAATCTAAACCAATGAGTAATAAAGCGACTACAAAAGGGAGGGAATAGAAATTATGTTACAACCAAAAAGAACAAAATATCGTAAACCTCACAAGATTAGTTATGAAGGAAAAGCAAAAGGAAACACTTATATTTCTTTTGGTGAGTATGGTTTAATGGCAACAACTGGAGCTTGAATTGATACAAAACAGATTGAAGCAGCACGGATTGCTATTTCTAAACGTTTAGGTAAAACAGGAAAAATGTGAATTCGAATTTTTCCGCATTTATCAATGACTAAAAAACCATTAGAAGTAAGAATGGGTTCTGGTAAAGGTTCACCAGAAAAATGAGTAGCTGTTGTTAAAAAAGGCACAATTATGTTTGAAGTTGCTGGTATTGGTGAAGAATTAAGTAAAGATGCTTTAAGAGCAGCAGGAAACAAGCTTTGTACATCTTGAAAGATTGTTAAAAAAGAAGGGGGTAAGTAAGTTATGGTAAATATGGCTAAAGAACTTCGTAAGAAGACAACCCAAGAATTAACAGAATTGATTATCAAATGTAAAGAGCAATTATTACAAATTAGATTTAGTATTGCTAATGGTGAAACTGAAAAAGCCAGCAACATTAATGAACTTAAAAAAACAATTGCTAGATCATTTACAATTTTAAATGAAAGAATGAATACTAATCAAAAAGAATCTAATCAAAATCAAAAAGAAGCAAGTACAAAGAAAGGAAATAACAAATAATGCCAGCTCAAGTTACAGTTGAAAGAAATCGAAGAAAAGTTCTTATGGGTATTGTAGTTTCAACAAAAATGGATAAAACTATTACAGTTATGGTGGAACGAAAATCAAAACACCCTTTGTATAAAAAACTAGTAATTACCCATAAAAAATATCATGCACATGATGAAAAACAAGAATGTAAAGTAAATGATCGTGTGGAAATAATTGAAACAAGACCATTATCAAAAACAAAATTCTTTCGGTTAAATAGAATCATTGAAAAAGCAAAATAAATTAGAATTAAACAGCAAAGGAGATTATTATGATTCAACACATGTCAAGATTAAAAGTTGCAGATAATACAGGTGCCAAAGAAGTAGGTGTAATTAAAGTTTTGGGTGGTTCTAAACGTCGTTATGCCTTCATTGGTGATGTAATTATTGTTTCTGTTAAAAAATGTCAACCTGGTGGTCCTATTACAAAAGGACAAATTTTTAAAGCTGTCATTGTGAGAACTAAAAAAGGTGTTCACCGTAGCTCTGGTGCAGTTTTAAAATTTGATGAGAATGCATGTGTGTTAATTAAGGAAGATAAATCTCCTCGTGGTAGTCGTATTTTTGGTCCAATTGCTAGGGAACTAAGGGATAAAGGATATGCTAAAATAGTTTCTTTAGCACCTGAGGTATTATAAGGGAGTTTGGTTTATGAATAGATTAATTAAAGGTGATCGAGTAAGAGTTATTTCTGGAAAATTAAAAGGTTTAGAAGGTGTTATTTTAAGTGTTAATTTAAAATCACAAACTGCTATAGTTGAAGGAATAAATAAAATCAAAAAACATGTAAAACCAAACCAAGAAAATGAAAAAGGTGGTATTGTTGAAATTGATGCTCCAATTAAATTATGTAAATTAGCATTAATTGATCCCAAAGGTAAAGGTGCTACTACAAAAGTAAAATACGAAAAAGATAAAAATAATAAAAAAGTTAGAATCACAAAATTATCAGGAACTAATTTAAATGAAAAGAAGTAAGGAGTTTATAAATGAGTAGTATTTTAAAAGAAATTTACAAAAAAGAAATTGCACCTGAACTTCAAAAAGAATTTCAATTTAGTTCTGTAATGCAAATTCCAAAATTAGAAAAGATAGTAATTAATGCAGGTATCGGTGATGCAGCACATGATGCTAAAAATTTAGAAGCAGCTGTAAATGAACTTTTATTAATTACTGGTCAAAAACCAATTATAACTAAGGCAAAAAAATCAATTGCTACCTACAAAGTACGTGAAGGTCAGGGAATTGGTTGTAAGGTAACATTAAGAGGTGAAAAGATGTGAAATTTTGCTTATATGTTATTTAATGTAGCATTACCTCGTGTTCGTGACTTTCGTGGATTAAATCCTCATTCTTTTGATGGGCGTGGAAATTATACTATTGGGATTAAAGAACAAATTATTTTTCCACAAGTGGTTTATGACAATGTTAAAAGAATAAGAGGTTTTGATATTACTTTTGTTACTTCTACAAATAGTGATAAAGAAGCATTAAGCTTATTAAATAGGCTTGGAGCTCCAATTAGAAAGGTTAATAAATAATATGGCTAAAAAATCATTAATTGAAAAACAAAAAAAACACCAAAAATATGCAGTAAGAAATTACACAAGATGTCAAAGATGCGGACGACCACATGCTGTTTTAAGAAAGTTTGGTATTTGTCGTTTGTGTTTTAGAGATTTAGCTTACAAGGGAGCAATTCCTGGTGTAAAGAAAGCATCATGATAGGAGGAAAAAATTATGCATATAGATCCAATTGCTGAACTATTAACTAAAATAAGAAATGCTAAAAAAACATATAAGCCTTCTGTTTTTGTTTCGCATTCTAATTTTAAAATTGCTATTTTAGAAATCTTAAAAAAAGAAGGTTTTATTAAAGATTTTGAAATTACAACAAAAGATAAAAAGAAAGAAGTAGAGATTAAATTAAAATATAAAAATCGTGCTTCTGCTATTCATGGATTAAGACAAATATCTAAACCAGGGTTAAGAATTTATTCTGAAGCAACAAAATTACCAAAAGTTCTTAATGGTTTGGGGATTGCATTAGTTTCAACCTCAAAGGGTGTAATGACAGATAAGGAAGCAAGAAAAGAAAATATTGGCGGTGAAGTTATCGCTTATGTTTGATAGCTAATTAAAAGTAAAAAAAGGAAAGGAGAAAAAAGTATGTCAAGAATTGGAAATCGTATTTTATCAATACCTACAGGAATATCAGTTGAAATTAAAAATAATTTAATTAATATTAGTGGTCCAAAAGGGAAATTAGATGTTAACTTCAATAGTAAATTAATTTCTGTTAAACATCAAGATAACAAGATTGTAATAACACGGTTAAATGAAGATAAGGAAACCAAAATGCTTCATGGGACAACTAATGCTAACATAGCTAATGCTATTTTAGGTGTTAATAATGAATTTAAGAAAGAATTAGTTTTAAAAGGTGTTGGTTACAAAGCTAAAGTTGAGGGAAAACAATTAGTTTTAACTCTTGGTTTTTCTCACCAAGTTGAACTTGATATTCCAAATGGTGTCAATGTTCAAACACCATCAAATACTGATATTATTATTACAGGTATTAATAAACAAGCTATTGGTCAATTTTGTGCAGTGATCAGAAAATATCGTCCACCTGAACCATATAAAGGAAAAGGAATTTTGTTTAAAAATGAACAAATTATCCGTAAAGTTGGTAAGAAAGCTGAGAAATAAAAGGAGGTTTAAATGAAAAGAATTAGTTTTGATAAAAATGCTCAACGTTTAATTAGACAAAAGCGAAACTTTACTTTGTTAAAAAAAATTGAATGTGATCGACCAAGATTATTAGTTACAAAAACAAATGCCCATATTTTTGTACAATTAATTGATTTAAATGCTCAAAAAACACTAGCATCTTCTAGCTCAGTTGCTTTAAAACTTAAGAATGGGAATAAAGATAATGCAGCTAAAGTTGGTACTGATATTGGTAAAAAAATTAAAAAATTAAAAATTAGTGAAATAGCTTTTGATCGTGGTGGTTCAAAATACCACGGTCGTGTTAAGACATTAGCAGATGCTATTCGTGCAGAAGGGATTAAATTCTAAGAGGTAATTTTATGAATATTGATAAAGAAAAAGATTTAACAAATTTAGAAGTAAATGAAAAGACAAAGCAACAAGAGGCAGTAGTTGTAGAAGCACAAACTGACAGTTCTAAAGAAGCTAATAAAACTAACAATGAAAATATAATTAAAAAAACTCCAGTTAAACGTCAAGTTTCTCCTAATGGATTTATCGAAAAAGTGGTTCAAATTAAACGGATTTCAAAAACAACCAAAGGTGGTCGAAATATGCGTTTTTCAGCTTTAGTAGTAATAGGAAATAAAAATGGTGAGGTTGGTTTTGGAATGGGAAAATCAATTGAAGTTCCTGATGCAATCAAAAAAGCATTAAAAAATGCTAACAACAATATTAGACAAGTTAAAATCAATAAAAATGGAACTGTTTTTCATGAAAAAATTGGCCGTCATGGAGCAAGTAGAATTTTAGTAAAACCAGCACCAAAAGGTACAGGTATTATTGCTGGTGGTCCAATTCGTGCAGTTGTAGAATTAGCAGGTTATTATGATATTTATACAAAATGTCTAGGATCATCAACTCCAATTAATGCTATTAGAGCAACAATTGATGGTTTATCACAACAATTCTCACCTTATGAAATCGCAAAATTAAGAGATAAAAAAGTTTCAGAATTATAATTTAAAAGGAGTATTAAAATGGAATTACATAACTTAAAATCTACTAAAGGTTCAAGAAATCATAAAAGGAAAATTGTTGGTCGTGGTCATGGTTCAGGTATTGGTAAAACATCTGGACGTGGTCAAGATGGTCAGAAATCAAGAAAATCTCCACATACAAGATTAGGTTTTGAAGGTGGTCAAACTCCATTATATAGACGTGTTCAAAAAGTAGGTTTTAATAATTACAATTTTGCCAATAACTATCATGTAATTAATCTAAAAGATTTAGCAAAGATTAAGGAAAAAACAATTGATTTAAACTTATTAATTAAAAAAGGTTTTTTCTCAAAAAATTTAAAATATCCACTTAAAGTAATTGGTAATGCAAAAATTAATAGTGGAATTGTAATTAAAGCAAATAAATTTAGCGAAGGAGCAAAAACTGCAATTGCTGCTTCTAATTCAAAATTTGAAATTATTAACAATTAATTTTTATTTGTTTAAAATATTTATATAGTTTTAATACTTATGGCTACTAGTAAACATTATAGTAAAGATTTTCATTTCATTAGGCAACTAAAAAATATTTTTACTTCTAAAAAAGTAATGATAGCAATTTTAGTTACTTTATTTTTTATGATTCTTTATAATTTTGTTTCTAAAATCTCAATGCCATTTTTAAAGATTGAAAACACTAGTGGATTAAATCAAAGTGCTTTATATAATATCTTAAATATGTTGGGTGGTGGTGGGATCACTAATATGAGTATGTTTGCAATTGGTATATCACCATATATTACAACGCAAATTATTGTTCAACTATTATCATCAGATGTTATTCCACCTCTAGCCCGATTGGCTAAATCAGGTGAACGCGGTCGTAAAAAAATTGAGATGATTTCACGAATTCTTTGCTTACCTTTTTCAATATTACAAGCATATTCTATTTATGCCCTATTTTCTAGCCAAGGGATTCAAATTGAATCAGGTTTACCAACATCTTTACAAGGATTTTTTTATATAACCTTAATGGTAGCTGGTACTTATATTGCAATCTTTTTTAGTGATTTAATTACTAAAAGAGGTGTAGGTAATGGTGTTACTACTATTATTTTATGTGGGATTGTTTCTTCATTAGTGCCTAATTTTATTTATGTTAAAAACAATATTGATACATATGTCCAAGGTCAACTTTATCAATTGATTTCATTTATAGTTTATATAATTTTCTATCTAGCTATTTTATGAATCATTACTTTTGTCAATTGTTCATCTAGAAAAATTCCAATTCAGCAAACTGGTCAATCATTAATGAAACTAGGAGATGATTTACCTTACTTACCTTTTAAATTAAATACAGGCGGTGTTATTCCAGTTATTTTTGCTTCATCTATTATGAGTTTACCATTAACCATATCCGAGATTATTAAAACAAATACTGGGCCAAATGGTTTTACAAACTTTTCTGAACTAATGTTTTCTTTTTCTAGTTGAGCTGGCATTATAGTTTATTGTGTATTAATTATTTTATTTACATTTTTTTATTCTTATGTGCAGTTAAACCCTAATAAAATTTCTAATGATTTTATGAAATCAGGACGTTTCATTATTGGTGTTAAAATTGGAAAGGAAACAGAAAAATATATATCTCAAGTTTTATATCGGATAAATTGAATTGGTGGTCCTTTCTTAGCTATTGTTGCCTCTTTAGCTTATGTTGCAAGTATTGTTACAACAACTAGTACAGGTGTTTCAATTATTCCATCAAATGCTGCTCTTGGTGGTACTGGTATTATTATTTTAGTATCTGGTACATTAGACTTATGACAATCAATTGTTTCTGTTTCAACAACCACATCATATAAAATTATGAGAAAAAGAATGGAAATTGATGATGCTAAGATTATTGGAAATGATCAAATCATGAGCGAAGATGTTAATTCAGTTTTATGGTAGGAGAATAATTTATGAAAAAGGATTTTAAAATTATTTTAGTTGGTGCTCCAGGAAGTGGAAAAGGGACCATCTCTAATATTTTATGTAAAAAATATAATTTAAAACACATCTCAACTGGTAATTTATTTAGAGAAAAAATTAAAGCTGATAAAAGTGATTTAGCACTAGAAATCACTAATATCTTAAATAAGGGTGAATTAGTTCCAGATGAAATTACCAATAAATTAGTTAAGCAAGAAATTTTAAAATGTTTTGAAAAAAAACAAGGTTTTATTTTAGATGGTTATCCAAGAAATATCGAACAAGCTAATTTTCTAAATGACATTTGTAATATCGATTTTGTTTTCTGCTTCAACATTGATAAAAATGAATTATATAAAAGAATTTCAGGGAGATTAGTATGTTCTAGTTGTGGAGCAATTTTTAATACATATTTAAAACCTCCTAAAGTTGCTAAAACATGTGATAATTGTGGTGAAGTTTTATTTCAAAGAAAAGATGATAATTTTGATTCTTTTAAGTTACGAATGAGTGAATATAATAAGAAAACAAAACCGCTTATAAATTTTTTTAAAAATTTAAATAAATTAGATAAAATAAATGTTGGAAAATCAATTGATGAAGTTATCGTTGAAATTGAGAAAGTTTTAAATGCTAATTAAAACTAATCAAGATATTAAATTAATTAAAGAAGCATCAAGAATTTGAAAATTAGCACGTGCTGCTATTCTTGATAAAGTTTGTGAAGGCATGAAATTAATTGATTTAGATGAAATTGCTAGAGAAGTGATTGAATCTAATGGTGCTAGTTGTGCTTTTTATAATTATCTTGGTTTTCCAAAACACATTTGTATTTCAGTGAATGAAACACTCATTCATGGAGTCCCAGATGATTATTGCTTAAAAAAAGGCGATCTTGTAACTTTTGATATTGGCATAAAATTTGAAAATCACTTTTGTGATGCTGCTTTTACAGTTATTGTTGGTAAAGGTTCGATTGAAGCACAAACAATCAATGATGTTTGTTATCAAAGTTTAATGACTGCAATTGCAAGCATTAAACCAAATCAAACAACCAACTTAGATTTAGCAGCTATAATAGAAGATTATGTTACAAGTAATGGATATGAAGTTATTAGAAACTTTACTGGTCATGGTTGTGGTAATGAAATCCACGAAGACCCTATTATTCCTAATTATCGTTCATTCTTATTTTCAAAAGTTATGTTAGTACCTAATATGGTAATATGTATTGAGCCAATGATTATGACAAAATCAAATAAATACATTATTAGTAAAAAAGATAATTGAGCAGTAATTGCTAAAAATAAAAAATTAACATGCCATTGAGAACATATGATTTTAATTACAGAAAATGGCTGTGAAATTTTAACAGAATAGTTAAATTATTTGGAGTATTAATGAGTCAAAAGCAAGACAAAATTTGCCTTAAAGGAACAGTTAAAGAAATAACATCAGGTGGAACATATTCTGTTTTACTTGAAAATAATTTAGAAATCTTAGCCCATGTATCAGGTAAAATGCGTGTGAACAAGATTTCAATTTTACCAGGTGATATTGTTGATGTTGAGCTTAGTCCATATGATTTAACAAAAGGAAGAATTACTTATCGACAAAAATAAGTGAGGAAAAAAATATGAAGGTTAGAGCATCGGTAAAACCAATTTGTAATGATTGTAAAATTATAAAAAGATCAGGTGTTGTTAGGGTAATTTGTAAAAACCCTAAACATAAACAAAGACAAGGTTAGGAGTTTGAATGGCACGTATATTAGGTGTAGATATTCCCAATGATAAACGAATAGTGATTTCATTAACATATATTTATGGTATTGGTCGTTCAAGATCAAGTATGATTTTGAAAGAAGCAAAGATTGATGAAAATATTAAAACAAAAGATTTAACAGAAGATCAACTTGCTCAAATTAGACAAATTGCACAAAAATTTCAACTTGAAGGTGATCTTCGAAGAGAAGTTGCAATGAATATAAAACTTAAAATGGAAGTTGGTTGCTATGCTGGTATTAGACACCGTCGTAATTTACCAGTTAGAGGTCAAAGAACTAGAACAAATGCAAGAACTAGAAAAGGACCTAGAAAAACAGTTGCTAATAAGAAAATTGAAACACGTTAATAGGAGCAAATAATGGCAAAAAAGAAAAAGATTAATTTTACGAATGGAATTGCTCATATTCATGCAACTAGAAATAATACTATTGTTTCTTTATCTGATGAACAAGGTAATGTTATTACTTGAGCGTCATCAGGTAGCATAGGATACAAAGGAGCAAAAAAGAAAACAGCATATTCAGCTGGTTTAGCTGCAGAAAAAGCAGCACGTGAGTCATATGCTTTAGGTCTAAGAAATGTTAAGGTTCATATTAATGGAATTGGTTCTGGAGGTGAAACAGCAATTAGAAGTTTGCAAGTTGCTGGGTTAAAAGTTACTTCAATTAGTGATGTAACCCCTATTCCACATAATGGTTGTAGACCACCAAAAAAACCAAGATAAATTTAGTTTAAGGAGATTGTTATGGAAAAATTTTTAAAATATAAAGTTCAAATTGAAGAATCAGAAAAAAATGATGAAAATTATGCAAAATTTACTATTAGTCCACTTGAAAGAGGATTTGGTAACACCTTAGGTAACGCATTAAGAAGAGTTTGTTTATCTTCCATTCCAGGTGCATCAATGTTTGCTATTAAAATTCCTGGTATTACTCATGAATTTCAAGCAATTGAAGGTGTAAATGAAGATTTAACTGAGATTATTTTAAATCTTAAAAAATTAGTAGTTAAAATTGACGAAAATATCATTCCTTTTGAAGAATTAGAAGCAACTAATATTGAAAAGTGACCAATATTAACAATTGATAAATCTAAAAAAGGTGAGATTCTTGCTTCTGATATTGAAGTTCCAGTTGGTTTCACAATTATTAATAAAGATTTACATATTGCAACATTAACTAAAGATGTTAACTTTAAAGTAGACATTTATGTTAAATTAGGTCGAGGATTCAAATCATTTAAGGAAAATAAAGAAGGGATATCTTCTCTTAATATTATTCCAACAGATTCAGATTTCTCACCAGTTACTAAATTTACTTATAATGTTGAAGAAATTAAAACAACTAAAAATGCAATGAGTGATAAATTAATAGTTGAGCTTTCTACTAATGGTGCAGTTAGTGCCGGAAAAGCAATTGCACTTGCTTCTAAAATTCTAGTAGAACACTTTAATTTAATTAGTAATTTAGATGAACAAATTGCTAATATTCAAGTTATGCGTGAACGTGAAGCAGAAACTAAAAGAGCAAATCTTTCTATTCCGATTGAAAATCTTAATCTTTCTGTTAGAGCCTACAATGCTTTAATGCAAATGAACATCAAAACAACTCAAGAAATTATTGATCGTTCTCGTAAAGAAATTGAAAACATTAGAAATCTTGGTAAAAAATCAGTTAATGAAATTATTAAAGTTATTCACGAACGTGGATTAAAATTCCGGGAAGAATAATTTAGATAAGGAGAAAAGAACTTATGTCATTTCAAAATAAACCTGGTAAAACAAGTGCATGAAGAAAAATGGTAATCCGTCAACAAATTAGTGATGTTTTAGCTCATGGTCAAATCATCACCACCTTAACAAAAGCTAAAGAAAGTAGAAAACATGTTGATAAAATGATTACTTATGCAAAGAAAAATACACTTGCTTCTCGTCGAATGGCAGCAAGGTATTTGTTAAATACTTCTTGTATGGATAGTGATGCACTTTTAAAAAAATTATTTAATGAATTAGGTCCAAAATATAAAGATCGAAATGGTGGGTATTGTCGAGTTTTAAAAATTGGTACAAGACCTGGAGATAATGTTGAACAAGCAGTATTACAATTAGTATAAGGAATAAGTATGGCATTAAAGAGAGCAATTAGACTTCAATGTAGTGAATGTGAACGAAAAAATTATTTATCTAGGAAAAATCCAAAAGCTAATCCTGATAAATTAGAATTGAATAAATTTTGTAAATGATGCAGAAAAGTAACTTTACATAAAGAAACAAAAGATATTAAAAAATAATGTTAGTTATGGCAGAAAATCAAAAAGATTTATATCAAAATATTTATACATCATATGAAGATCAAAATAATGAATATCAAAATTATTATCAAAACGAGACCATTGCACCTTTTCCTAAAAAGATAAAGATTCATCGTTGAGAAGAACAATATCTTTATGAAGATACCTTTGATTTTGAAAATAGCGAATTTTTTAGAATTTTAAATGATTACCAAGTTGATGAACATAATCAAACTAAAAATTATGAAAATCAAGAAAACTACTCTAACCAACGTCAGACACTAACTAGAAGGTAATTTATATGAAAATCTTAGTTATTGGGGCTGGATTAGCAGGCAGCTCTTTTGCAAGACTAGTTGCTGATTATCATGAAGTAGTTGTTTTTGAAAAAAATAACTTTATTGGTGGCAATTGTTTTGATCAATTAGATAATAACGGGATTTTAATACATCAATTCGGACCTCATATTTTTCACACTTCAAATCGTGATGTTTGAAGTTTTGTTAATCAATTTTCTAGTTTTAAAAAAGTTGTCCATCAGGCTTTAGTATCAGTAGATGGGTATTTATTACAGATGCCTATTAATTTAAATTCAATTAAAGTAATTTTTCCTCATTTATTTGATGCTTTTTTAGAGGAAGTATATAGTTTAAAGTTATTTGGAAAACAAGCTAGTATTTTACAATTATTGACTTATTTTAAAAATGAAGATAATAAAAAAATTGTGAATTTTTTTTATGAAAAAGTTTTTGCAAACTATAGTTCAAAAATGTGAGGGATACCTATCAATATGTTGGATAAAAAAGTAATTGAACGGGTAAAAATTAATTTAAGTTATGATTGAAATTATTTTCCTGATGATGAATTTTGTGGTCTACCAATTGAAGGATATACCAAAATGATTGCCAATATGTTAGACCATCCTAATATTAAAGTTTTTCTAAATAAAGATCAAATTAATTTTAAAATTAAAAATCATTTAGTTTATGTTGACAATAAATTTTATGACCTAGTTATTTTTACCGGAAGTCTTGATGAAATGTTTAATTATAAATATGGCATGTTACCATATCGTTCATTGAATATTAAATTTGAAACTATTTATAATGATTATTTACAAACAGCATCAATTGTTAATTATCCACAAGACCCATGCTTAACTAGAATTTGTGAATATAAAATTTTAAATAATCAAAAAATAGATGGAGTGACAACAATTTCTAAAGAGTATCCTGGACAATTTGATCCTTTAGATTCTTTTTTTTATAATCGTTTTTATCCTATCAAAAATAAAGAAAATGATGTTATGTATAATTGGTATTTACAAGAAGCAAATGCAATTAACAATCTTTACTTACTTGGACGTCTAGCTGAATATAGATATTATGATATGGATGATGTTATAGCTAGTGCTATGAAATTAGTTCAAAAATTAAATTTATATAATTAATGATAAAATTATATTATTATAAATAATATTATGAGTAGAAAACAAAAAATTGATTTTAATGATATTTACAATAATTTAGTTGAGGTTTTATCTGTTGTTTTTTTAAATAAACAAACTATAAATGCAATAAAAACAGATTTAAATGTAGAAAAGGCTGTTATTGACCTTTTAAGCATTTGCAATCAATTAGAACTAAAATTAAATATTATTAATGAAAATAAAAAAATTAATGAATTCAAATCAGCATTTGAAACAATTAGTGGTAAAAAAACAAAATTGTCTAAAGTTAACATTAATGATGAAAGTAATATTTTAGATAAAATCAATTACTTAAAAGTGATTTTAAAAAATTCACATAATTTAGATTGAATAACTATATTAAATTCATTAAATTACAAATCTTTAGATAAAGATGATAATGAACAAGTTGTTAATGCTGAAAAAACTGATATTAATTTCAATCATAACTATCAAGAAACATATTACAAGGATTCAGCTGATTTTTTAAAACAAAACAATATATCAATTGATGAAATCACTGATAATATTATTAAACAACAAGCTATTAATCTTTTAAATAGTGATATTGTTTCCAATAAATTTTATCAATTTGATTCAAAACCAAAAATTTTTAAAATTTTTAAATATTTAGTGCTTGGTTTATGACTTTTATCTTTTTTAACCTTTTTTCTTTTAATGATTTTTGGTTTTATTTTAAGAAATAAATTTTTTGTTTTTGATCAATCATATATCAATAATAGTATCACTTATGAAGCATATGCAAAAGGTTTTGGTTCAAAATGATGAGGAATTGATAACTCCTTAATAACTTGGTTATTACCAACTATCTTGATTGTAGTTTCCTTATTATTTGTGATCCATTTCATTTTTAATCAAATTAAATATTTTAAAAATGATAATATTCAATATGCTTTTAAATCTTCAATTTCTTGGTTTTATATCATTTTTGTTTTAATATACATTTTATTTCCAATTTTTAGTAGTGTTAATAATTCTATTCTTACAATATTTAAAAATGTTTCTAATAATGATATAAAAGGAACAATTGAAATAACTAATATACCAAATCATACTGATAGTGTTACTTTTAACATTGATAACCGAGCTGATTTTCCTATTTTACAAGCTTATTATGTTTTAACAATTTTTTGTATTGTTTTAGCTGGTGTTGTTTTAATTGCAACTATTGTAATGATGGTAATTAAACCAAAATTAGACACAAATCGTATTAACAAAAAAATTGAAGAATATTATAAAGATATTAAGAGTGGTAAAATAAGAGTTAATAATGACTATTCTGGTGCTGGTGGCGGAATTTTTGGCAATAGTCCTTGAAGAAGAAATCCATTTTCACCTTGATAGATCTTTTAGGAGTTAATTTTCAATTTTTTATTACAACAAAAAAAGATTAATAATAAGGTAATAAAATTCTTTTTACCTTTTTATCCTTTAAAACTTTCTAAATCATTATATTTATTAGTGTTTTTTGGAATAATGTTAGCAATTAGACTAATTTTGAGTCTTTTTTCAATTAGAATTCCAATATTAGGGATTAATTTTTCTTTTGTTTGAATTCCAGTTTATATTGTAGGATTTTATTTTGGGCCATTTTTTGGTTTATTTTTTGGTATTTTATCAGATACATTTGCATGGCTATTGAGCGGATCTGTTTGGTTTTGAATGTATGCAATTCAAGAACCTTGTATTGGTTTACTTTCTGGTATAATAGGTTCATGCTTTTTTTTATTTAATAAAAAATCAATTAAACAATTAATTGTAATTCAACAACTTATTGTTTTTTTCTTTGTGATCTTTACCATTGTTATTGTTTTTAGTTATTATAATAAAATTGATGCTAATCAAAACATCAATGCAACTAACAATTTTAATAAAAAGCTATATGTAATTTTACTTTCAATTTTCTTATCTTGCTTCTTATTGTTTAATGAAGTTCAAACAATCATTATGTATTTAAAATACAAAAAACATAAAGTGCTCTATAACTACACATTATATCTTTATATTTCGATCTTAATCATTATTTCAATTATCATTTTTTCATTTATTTTAGGACCAATTACTCAAATTAAATTTTATGAATTTTTAAATAATAATCCCCCTAGTAATTATCTAAAATATGGCACTATGTTTTATTTACTACCCCGAGTTATTAAAGAATCATTTAAAACACCAATTTATATATTATTAGTTTTTTTAATTGTTTTTGCTATTAAGCATCAATTTCACTATAATATTAATAGTGCTAAAAATAAATGAAACAGAAGATAAATTATGAAGAACAATTTTACTATTATTTTATCCAATTCAATTAAAGTTTTAGATAATGGAGACTTAGAAATCACTACTATCGATGGTAACATTGGTATATGTCCTGTTGAAGAAATTAGTGATTTCCCAATTAATGATATTAAATCCTATTTTAAGACATTTCCTTCTTATAAATTTAAAGTTATTGGTCAAAGTAACAACTTCTTAAATTTATCTTATAAGCAATGTCACCCCAAATTATATAAAAATAAACATAAAATAATTCCAACAGCTAATCATTGTAAAACATTAAGAAGAAATGTATATTTAGATATAGAGAATTATTTTAAAAAAGAAATATAAACAAAAGCAATGAAAAACTTCAAGATTTTCTTAGGATTATTAACTTTTATTTTAGTAATTGGTGCAATTGTAGCAGTTATTTTAACTGGTGTTTTTGAAAGTAAATTAATATTTGCTATTACTGGACTAATTGCATTAATTTTTTTATATGGAATTAATATAATTTTTGGCACATATATTTATTTTGATAAAAAACGTCGAGATTTAACTAAAAAATGTTGATTATTTGCACTATTACTTTTACCTGGAATTATCCCTTTGATTTTTCTATGAACTGGTTTTACGCCCTTTACTAAAAAGAAAATAAAGGAATTATTTAATATTCAAAGTGAAATTAAAAAAACATTTAATTATGATAAACAAAAAAAAGTCTTGTCCAATGATGAAAATTTTAATCAAATTTTAGAATATGCAAGCAATATTACAATTAACAAATCAACCATAGGTGACTTTGAATTTATCAATGATAATTTTTATCAATTATCTCTTAATTTAATTAGAAAAGCTAAGAAAGTTATTTTTATTAATTTTTATATTTTTGGTGATGGGTATTTTTGTAAATCAATTCTAAATGAGCTTTATAAAAAGAGCCTTGAAGGTGTTAAAATTTTTATTCTTTATGATTGGGTAGGTAGTCGCAAGAAAATTGATAAAAAGGTTTTTAAAAAAATCAATTTATATCAAAATTTTCAAGCTTATACTTTTAAAAAGAAAAGTTTTGTTATTGTGAATAGTTTTGACAGTCCAAGAAACCATAAGAAATCAATCATTGTTGATGGGATCGAAGGGATTGTTGGTGGTTTCAATATAGCTGATGAATATATTAATGAAAATTACAATTATCACTTTTGAAGGGATCATGGTTTTATCATCAAAGGACCAGTTATCAATGATTATTTAAAAATTTTTTTATTAGATTGATTAGTTTATACTGATAGTAATGATAAAAAAACAATCTTCAAAATTATTAAAGAAACAATTGAATACAATCAAAAGGTATATAAAAACAAAAAGTTTGATATTACACAAACTTATAATTCTTTTCCTGAATTAAATGATTTGAAGGCAATGAATTTTTTTATTCAAACATTTTCATTAGCTAAAAAAAGAATATGAATAAATACTCCTTATTTTTTTCCTACCGAACAATTAGAAAATATTTTATTTAGTGCAGTGATTAGGGGAGTTGATGTTCGGGTAATTTTACCAGGATTACCAGATAATAAAAAATTTATCACAAATATTAATAGATATAAGTACAAACTATGATTAGAAAAAGGAATAAAAATTTATGAATTTAATGGATTTACACATGCTAAAACAATTTTAATTGATGATGATATTACTTTGTTGGGTAGTATTAATATAGACCCTAGAGCTCTTAATATTAATTATGAAATATTAAATATAGTAAAATCTAAAAAATTATTTAAAGCTGTTTATTTTGATTTTGAAAAAACAATGAAAATATGTCAATTAATTACTAAGGTACCAAAACTATCTTTATCATTCAATTCTATTTATGGTAGACTTATAATATTATTTTTAATGCTTTTTGAGCCTTTATTATAGAGAGAAGTAATTATGGAAAAATACCGAATGAAAATTGTTTGAGAAAAAATAAATGAGGATTTACCATTATCTTCTTATATTGATCATACTAATCTTAGTCCCACAGCAACTCCTGAAGATATCCATAAGTTATGTCAAGAAGCGATTCAATATAATTTTGCTTCAGTATGTGTACACCCTTGTTATGTACAACTTTGCAAAAAGCTTTTATCTAAATCACTTGTTTTAGTTTGTACTGTGGTTGGTTTTCCTTTAGGTCAAAATCATAAACTTACTAAAATATATGAAACTGTTTTAGCTAGCAATGATGGTGCTGATGAAATTGATATGGTTGCTAACATCAGTGATATAAAAGCTAGAAATACTAGAAAAATTATTGATGAAATCAATGACATTGTAAAAGCTTCTAAAAATGGTATTGTTAAAGTAATTGTTGAAACCTCATTATTAACTCATGAAGATAAGGAATATATTGTTAAAGTAATTTCTGCTTCTAAAGCAAAATTTATTAAAACATCAACTGGTTTTTCAACAAGTGGAGCAAATATAGAAGACATTAAAATGTGAAAAAAATGAATTGATTCGGCATGTAGTGATTTAGAAATTAAAGCATCAGGTGGAATAAGAGACTTTCATACTTTTATGAATTTTATTGAAGCAGGTGCAACTAGAATTGGTACTTCTAGTGGTGTTAAAATTATGACAAATCAAAATAGAGATAGTTCAAATGAACAATCAAGTAATATTACTAAAAATTCTTCTCATCAAGTAATTAGCTTATTAAAATCAAATGAAGTTGAACCAAAATCTAAGAAACTATTATCTCCTAAAAAAGAAGAGATTAAGTCAGAGACCAAAGTAGAAATAAAGGAAAAAGACACTAAACTTAAAACTAAGGAAGAAGATAAGAAAAAACATCCTAAGCCAGAAACGAAAACAGAAACTAAGCTAGAATCTAAGGATAATCATCAGAAAAAAGTTGAAATTAAGCAAAATGAGAAAAAAGCTAATCCAAAAGAAAAAGTAACAAATATTAGCAAAGAAGCATCTGCTACTCCTAATAATAAGAAATAATAATAAAAAACCAGATAAACAATTTCTAAATAATAGTAACAAATAATCATTGTTGCCAAAGATTTTGCTATTTTATCTTTAGATAAAAATACAATTTTTAGCAAACAATTAATTTAATTGCTAATTTAAAAATTTTGTTGTAAAATAATTAAAATATTTCTTATTAGAAAGGTATGGAGATGAGTACAGATATTAAAGATAAAGAAAATAATGATAAAGTTAAAGGACCTTTACAACTATTAATCACTAGAGGAATTATTGTATTTCCATCAGTAACAACATCTATACAAATAGGTCGTCAAAAAACTATATTAACAATTAAAAACTTACAAGAAGGCGATGAACTAATTGTTGTTAGTCAAAAAAATCCTGATTTAGATGAAATAACTGTTGATGATATTTACCTTTATGGAACTATATGTAAAATAAAACAAATAACTAAAACTGAAGATGATCGAACATTTAAAGTTAAAGGCGTTAAAAGAATTAAGTTAATTGAACCAAAATTTACTGCTAAAAAAGGATTTTCTTCTAAGTGAGAAGAAGTTGAAATTAAAAAAGGAAATGCTAAAAGAAATGAAACACTAGTTGATAATATTTTGGAAATAATTGCAAAATATAGTGATATAGCTAAAAAAAGTAAAGAAATCCAAGATTTTTATGTTTATGCATTAGATAACCCTAAATCATTTTCTTCCATTGCAGATTTTGTTGTCAATAACTTAAATTTACCATTCAAAAAAATACAATCTTTTTTAGAATGTGATTCAATAACTGAAAGATTAGAAATAGCTTTTGGTTACCTTGTAGAATTCTTTGATACAAACAATGAAATTAGAAATGAAGTAGATAATCAAATTAATCGAAAAATGAATGAAAATATTTCTAAACAACAAAAAGAATTTTACTTGCGTGAGCGATTAAAAACAGTTAAAGAAGAATTAGGAGAATTAACGTCAAAAGAAAACGAAGTTGATATTGTTAAAAAACGATTAAATAATAATCCTTATCCTAATGAAATTAGAGAAAAAATATTGTCTGAATTATCAAAATATGAAGCAGCAATGAGTTCCAATGAATCAAGTATTACTAAAACATATATTGATTGATTATTAGATTTACCATGATGACAAGAATCTGAAGATAACAAGGATCTAAATGAAGTTGAAAAAATATTAAATAAAAATCATTATGGAATTGATAAAGTTAAAGAAAGAATTTTAGAATTTCTAGCTTTAAAAACCAAAAACAAAAATGCTCATGGTCCTATTTTATGTTTAGTAGGTCCTCCAGGAGTTGGAAAAACATCTCTTGCACGTTCAATTGCAGAGGCATTGAACAAAAAATATGTAAAAGTTTCACTTGGTGGTGTGAAAGACGAAGCAGAAATTAGAGGTCACCGTAAAACATATATTGGAGCAATGCCGGGTCGAATTATTAAAGGGATGAAAAAAGCTGGAGTAGTTAATCCATTATTTTTACTAGATGAAATTGATAAAATGGCTAATAGTCAAAAAGGTGATCCAGCATCAGCTATGCTTGAAGTTTTAGATCCAGAACAAAATGCTCATTTCTCAGATAACTATATTGAAGAGGATTATGATTTATCAAAGGTAATGTTTATGGCAACAGCTAATTATTATAAACAAATTCCATATGCATTAATTGATCGTTTAGAAATTATTGAATTGAATTCTTACACTGAACAAGAAAAATTAGAAATAGCAAAACGTCATTTAATTCCAAAGGCAATGAAAGAATCTTTAATAACAAATTTAAAGTGAGATGATGAAGCAATTAGAATAATTATTAATAATTATACTCATGAGGCAGGTGTTCGGGAATTAGAACGACAAATTCAAAAAATCACTCGTAAATATGTTGTTAATGAACTAAAAGGTAAATCTTTACCTACAAAAATAACTAAAGAGCAAGTCCGAGAATATTTAGGTAAAATCATTTTTGATGTTACTCTAAAAGATAAAGAAAGCATTCCAGGAATTGTTAATGGTATGGCATATACTAGTACAGGCGGAGACTTGTTGCCTATCGAATGTACTTTCTCTAATGGAAAAGGAAAAGTATTTATTACTGGTAACTTAGAAAAAACTATGAATGAATCAGTTTCTGTTGCATTAGGTTATGTTAAGGCAAATGCTGAAAATTTTGGTATTGATCCTAAAAAGTTTAATGAAATAGATATTCATGTTCATGTCCCTTCTGGTGGTATACCTAAAGATGGACCAAGCGCAGGTGTAGCTATTACTAGTGCTATTATTTCTAAACTAAAAGATGTTCCAGTAAAAACCAATATTTCAATGACTGGTGAAATTACTCTAAGAGGAAAAGTTGGTATTATTGGTGGTGTAAAAGAAAAAGTTATTTCTGCCCATCGTGCTGGTGTTAGAGAAATTTTCTTGCCAATTGATGATGAACGTTTCTTAGAAGAAATTCCAAAAGACATTTTAAAAGATATTAAAATTCATTTAGTAACACAATATAAAGAAATTTATGACCAGTTATTTTAAGTTACAATGTACAATCATAATTTAATAGAAAAAAAATGACAAAAATATTGAAAAGAAAACAAAACTTTTAAGGTTACATACGATCCTAAAAAACCAAAGTTTTATGTTTTAGATATGTTTCCATATCCTTCTGGTAGTGGATTACATGTTGGTCATCCTAAAGGATATACTGCAACTGATGTTATTAGTCGATATAAAAGATTAAATAATTTTAATGTTTTACATCCAATTGGTTGGGATGCTTTTGGTTTACCAGCAGAACAATATGCAATTAAAACTAATAACCACCCCAATGATTTTACCATTAAGAATATTAATAATTTTCGTAATCAATTAATTAAATTTGGCTTTGATTATGACTATGAAAAAGAGATTAATACTTCTGACCCGAAATACTATAAATGAACACAATGAATTTTTACTAAATTATTTGAGCATGGTTTAGCAGAAATTAAAGACATTGATGTTAATTGATGTGAAGAATTAAAAACAACATTATCAAATGAGGAAGTTAAATTAGATAGTAATGGTCATTTAGTTTCTGATATCGGTAGTTTTTTAGTAGTTAAAAAACCAATGCGTCAATGAGTGTTGAAAATAACTTCTTATGCAGATAAATTATTAGATGGATTGAATGATTTAGATTGACCAGAATCATTAAAAAGTTTACAAAAAAATTGAATAGGAAGAATGCAAGGTCATGAAGTTGAATTTGCAGTTCATAATAGTAATGATAAAATTAAAATTTTCACCACAAGGTTAGACACCATTTTTGGGGTTACATTTTTATGTATTAATCCTAAGCATGATTTTGTTAAAAAAATAATTAATGAAGATAAAAATATTAAATTATTTGTTGAAGAATATGAAAGAAAGTCAAATCGGAATATCTTAATTGAACAAGACAAAAAAGGAATTTTTACTAATTATTATGCAATTCATCCTATTACTAAAAAAATGATCCCAATTTGAATTGGCGACTATGTATTAGAAAATGTTGGGCAAGGAGTTATTATGGGAGTTCCTAGTTGCGATGATAGGGATTATAGTTTTGCTGAAAAATACCAAATAAAAATGATTAATGTTATTGATAAAGATGGAAATTATATTAACAGTGATTTTATTAATGGTGTTAGTCAAGATGAAGCAAATTTAAAAATTGTTGATTTTTTTAAAAAAAATAAGTTATTGATTAAATCAACTACATCATATAAATTAAAGGATTGAGTTTTTTCTCGTCAACGATATTGAGGAGAACCGTTTCCAATTTTGTTTGATAAAAATGGAAAAATTATTTGTGATGAAAATTTACCAGTTTTACTACCTAACACTAATGATTTTAAACCAAGTAATGATGGTAAATCTCCTTTGCAAAAAATAAGTTCTTTTATTAATGTTGAAATTAATAATCAAAAATACTCAAGAGATTCTAATACAATGCCACAATGAGCAGGTTCATGTTGATACTATTTAGCTTATATTTTAAAAGATAATGATAATTATATTGATTTAAATTCAAAAAAAGCATATCAGTTATTTAAAGACTGATTACCAGTTGATGTTTATATTGGCGGTCAAGAACATGCAGTCTTACATCTTTTATATGCTCGTTTTTGACACCGCTTTTTATATGATATTAAAGTTGTTCCAACAAAAGAACCATTTTTAAAAATAATTAATCAAGGAATGATTCTTGGAGAGAATGGGGAAAAGATGTCTAAATCAAAGGGGAATGTTATCAACCCAGATGATATTATTAATTCTCATGGTGCTGATGCTTTAAGATTGTATGAATTATTTATGGGTCCTATTACAGCTACATTACCTTGAAAAGAAGAAGGAATTAATGGAGTAAGAAAATGACTTGATCGTGTTTATCGTTATTTTACAGAAGTAGATAAAACAATAATCTCTAAAACTAATGATAAAGATTTAGAATTTGACTATCATAATTTTATAAAAAATGTTACTAACAATATTGAAAATCAACAATTCAATTTAGCGATAAGTGATATGATGGTTTTCATTAATGCACTTTATAAAACAAAACAAGTACCACAATTATATTTAGAAAGTTTCTTAATTGTTCTAAGTTGTTTTGCACCCCATTTAGCTGAAGAATTATGAGCTTTATTAGGAAACAAAAATTCTGTTTGTTTACAAACCTTCCCAAAACATGATGAAAAAATACTATTAAAATCAAATATTAATATTCCTTTTCAGATTAATGGTAAAACAAAAGTGATACTTTCCATACCAATTGATGCCTCGCAAGAACAATTAATAAAAATTGTTGAAGCTAATGATAAAATCAACATTTTAATTAAAAATAAAAAAATAATTAGAAAAATTTTTGTTAAAAATAAGATAATAAACTATCTAATTAAATAGGAGAATTAGTAATGTCTGAATATAATGAAACAACCAAATTTTGCACAATTGAAGATGTATTAGAAGACAATTGATATGAAATATTAGAATGTAACCATCAATCATCACAAGCAGAAATAGAAGCAAACTATAAGCGTTTAGCAAAAATGTATCATCCTGATAAAAACAAGTCACCTGATGCACTTAACAAATTTTATAAGATATTAAATGCTTATCAAATCCTATCTGATGTTGAAGTACGAGCTTTTTATGACTATGAATCAAATTGTGATGAATATCGAAATAATTTTCGTTTTCATGCTATTGAAAATATAATTAATTTTAAAAATTATATAGATGATTGTGTTTCAAATATGATTTCTAATCAATCATTTGATGATGCGATTTGAGAAAAGATTAAATACAAAGTTTTAGATCCTGAAAATAAAACTGAATTTAATCGGAACAAAAATATTGTTGGTGTTTTAGATATTACTAGAAATGCATTAAATAATGGTTCAAGAATTGCTTTTCCACTTTATCGTTTAAAAACATGTGGTGTATGTCGCGGTTTTGGAAAAATTGGAGTTGAGGAGAGAAGTATCTGTTACAACTGTGATGGTTATGGCATTGAAGAGGAAAGAATATTTGTATATGTTGAAATTCCAAAAAATTATAATTATAAAAAGAAATTAATAATCCCTGGCAGAGGGCACAAACTTCCAATATCAATTGGTGACCTTATTTTAACAATTAATCCAGTTAATAGATTATCAATGAAAACTAAAATTTTCCAAAGTAGTTTTAGAAATCGTCGATTTAAGGAAAATGGTGAATAGTTTTAGAAAGGTTTATGTATGTCTGAAAATAAAAGAGATTATTATGAAGTTTTAGGTGTTAGTCGTTCAGCTTCTACTAGCGAAATTAAAAAAGCTTTTAGAACTCTAGCAATGAAGTACCATCCCGATCGGAATAAAGCACCTGATGCAACTGAAAAATTTAGGGAAATTAATGAAGCATATGAGGTTTTAAGTGATGATAATAAAAGAAAAATTTATGATCAATTTGGACACGCCGGCTTAAATAATAGTGGTTTTTCATCAGAAAACATTAATCCATTTGATATTTTTAATCAATTTTTTAGCGGTGGATTTACATCAAGTTTTGAAGATTCATTTGATGGTGAAGATTTATTCTCATCTATTTTTGGTGATTTTGGTGGTTTTAGTTTTTCAAATGGTCCCAATATGTCTAGGAAAACAAGAAACAATCAAAAAGACCCAAACATTTATGTAAGAACAACAATTGATTTTAAAACTTCTGTAATGGGTGGTCAACAAGAAATTACTTTTGATTGAATTTCAGATTGTGAAAAATGTAATGGTTCTGGTGCGAATTCTCCTAATGATATTAAAGAATGTTCAACATGTTCTGGTAGTGGTTTTAAACTATATGAAACACGGTCTTTTTTTGGTGTTCAAAGACAAAAAGTTGTTTGTAATGCATGTAATGGCAAAGGAAAAATTCCAACATCAAAATGTAGTAAATGTAATGGTAAAGGATTAATTCAAGAAAGAAAAAATGTAAAAGCAAATATTCCTGCTGGTGTTCGTGATAATGAAGTTTTAAAAGTTGTGGGTAGAGGAAATGAAATTAACGGTGTAAAGGGTGACTTATTAATTCATGTTAACATTAAGAAGTCAAAGTATTTCGATAGAATTGGTAATGATCTTTTTACCATTGTATTTGTAGATCCAATTACTGCTATTACCGGTGGTAGTATTAAAATAGCAACACCTTATGGAATTATAGAACATAAATTAGATGCAGGAACTAATTTTGGAGAAAGAATTACAATTCCAAATTATGGGATTAAAAATACAAATACTAACAAAACAAAAATATTTACTTCTAAGTCTAACAACGGTAATTTAATTTGCGAAATCAGATATATAATTCCAAAATATAATAAAAATGAATTAAAAAGTTTAGAAGAATTTAAAAAAAGTAATGATAATGAAATTGTAAATTATAATAGTAAAGTATTAAAGGAGTTTGAATAATATGGCATCTAAAATTAACAAAAAATTAGTAGTTAAATCTACTCCTAAAAATAGCAAGAAAAAAACAACAGTAGTTAAAAAAACAACAACTAAAAAATCTAGTTCTAAATCAACAACTAATAAAGTATCTTTGAATAAAATTCCAGTAATAGAAATAGATGTAGTTGATGCAAACAACGTTTCTTATATTCGTCCTTTTGAAAACCAACTTCACACTCCGAGTAGAACACAAGTGTTTCAAGAAGAAATTTCCTCATTAAAAAAAATAAATTTAGAAAATAACCAAGAGATTGAAAATTTAATTAAAAATAATGAATGATTGGAAGTAGAAAATAAAAAAAATCAATCAGAAATTCTTAATTTTCAAAATCAAATTTCTAAATTAGAACATGATTTAAGTGAAACGAGCAAAAAAAACCAAGATTTAGTTAATGAATTAAAAAGTGTGATTACAAATAATAAAAATTTAAAAAACCAATTATCACAACAAGAAAATAATAACAAAAGATTAAATGAGCAAATTAAAAATATTCAAGCCGAATTGAAGACTAAGGCTCAACGAGAACAAAAGCAAACTATTCCACCTCCACCACCACCACTTTCCAAAAATATCCCAGAACCTGAGAATTGACAAAATATTAAAAACGAATTAGAAAAGCAAGTGATGCAATTAAATAAAGCACTAGAAGAAGAACGTCAACAAATGATAAATAAATTACAAGTAAAATCAAAAGAGGCACAAAAATTAGTTGATGAAAAATTAGTCGAATTAGAAAAGAAAAAACAAGATGAATTAATACAATTAAAATTAAAAATTAATGAAGAAGTTATTTCTCAATTTTTAGACCCAATCTTGCTTTTAGACCAAACAATTGAATCTAGTGCTAACAATAGTGCTATTTATAATTATTTACAAGGTTTTAAAATGATAGTTAATATGTTTAAAGATAAATTATCAATTCTTGGTACTGAAGAAATAGTAGTTAATGTCGGTGATGAATTTAATGAAAATTGAATGTCTGCCTTTGATGCAGTTTCTGATCCTAAATATCCACCTAATGTTGTAATAAAAGTGGTTTCTAAAGGTTATGCTCTTAAAGGTAAGGTTATTAAATATACTTCAGTTGTAGTTTCTAAATAATATTTATAATTTAAATTTGTTCTCCATTTAAAGAGAAACGAGAAGCAGAACTTATTTTAACTTTTATAATTTCTCCTGGTTTAGCATTTCCTTTAAAATTAACAACTTTTCATTGTGGAGAATAACCAGTTAGTTTTGCTTGATTTGATTTTGATTTACCTTCAACCAAAACATCAATAATTTGATCAACATATTTTTTGTTATTTTCAGTAGCATATTTTTTTACTAATTCATTTAAAGTTTGTAATCTTTGTTTTTTAACCTCTAAGTTATTACAATCATCCATTTTTGCTGCCGGCGTACCTTCTCTAGGAGAAAAAATAAAGGTATAGGCATTATCAAACTTAATTTCATTATATAAATCTAATGTTGCTTGAAAATCACTATCACTTTCATTTGGAAAACCAACAATAATATCAGTTGAAATAGCAGCATGAGGTATAACTTTTTTTATGTAAGATATTTTTGCTTTATAATCATCAATTTTCATTTCCCGATTCATTTTTTGTAAAATATTTTCAGAACCAGATTGTATTGGCAAATGAAAATAAGGCATAATATTAGAATATTTTTGACAAACATCAATTATTTTGTTACTTCAATTTCATGGGTTAGAGGTAGCAAAGCGAATGCGTTTAATTTTAGTTTTAGCTATTAATTCTAATAATTGAGCAAAATCAATTTTTTCTTCTAAATCAATTCCATATGAATTAACGTTTTGCCCTAATAAAGTAACTTCTTGATAACCTTTTTCAATAAGATCATTGATCTCAGCTAAGATATCTTCTTTTAATCTTGAACGAATTTTACCTCTTGTATATGGGACAATACAATAACTACAAAATTTATCACACCCATACATTATATTTACTCAAGCTTTAATTTTATTATCTCTACTATTTGGGATATTTTCAATTATATCTCCTTCTTGAGACCAAACATCTATTATCATTTGCTTTTCTAATTTCACATTTTTTAAAATTTGAGGTAGACGATGAATATTATGGGTACCAAAAATAAAATCTACATATTGATATTTATTTAAGATTTTATTAACAACTTTTTCACTTTGACTCATGCAACCACTCATACCTAAAATCATATTTGGATTTTTTTGTTTTGATTTTTTTAATAAACCTAATTCACCAAACACTTTATTTTCAGCATTTTCTCGAATAGCACATGTATTTAAAATAACTAAGTCTGCAGTCATAATATCATTAGTACTAGTAAACTTCATTTTTTCTAAAATTCCTTTAATTGTTTCACTATCTCTAACATTAGACTGACAACCATATGTACGAATATAGTAAGTTTTGTGCTTACCGAAATTTAACATATCATCATCAATTTTAAATTCATCCCTTTTGACTATAGCTTTTTGTACTCTCTTACGGGCTTGAACAACATTTGGTAATTTTTGATTATTTGTATTTTTTTTGTTCATAAGTTATAAATATTTTTTTAATACCTCTACTTTATCTAATTGCTCTCATTTTACATTTAAATCTTCACGACCAAAGTGACCATAAGTAGCTAAAGGAAAATACTCAATATTTTTAAGATTTAAATGTTTAATCATTCCATGAATAGAAAAATCAAATGTTTCTAATATAGCTCTAATTATTTTTTTATTATCAATTTTATTAGTATTAAATGTTTCAACAAAAATAGCAATTGGTTCAGTCAGACCAATTCCATATGCAATTTGAATTTCACATTTATCAGCTAATTTTGCTGCCACTACATTTTTAGCTATATACCTTGCAAAATAGGCACCACCACGATCTACCTTGGTATAATCTTTTCCACTAAATGCTCCTCCACCATGTCTAGCAATACCACCATATGTATCTACAATAATTTTTCTACCAGTTAAACCTGTATCTCCAATTGGACCACCAATTACAAATCTTCCAGATGGATTGATTATTTTTTTAAAATCAGTATTTAATTTAAATTGCTTAACAACAACATCAATAATGTTTTTACTTACAAAATTTTTAAATTTTTTTTCATTGTATTTTTCTTCATGTTGAATCGACATTAAAATTGTATGAATTTTTGGATTTTTTAAATCACTATAATCAATTGTTACTTGACTTTTCATATCTGATTTAGCTCATTTAAATTTCTTATTTTTTCTTAATTTCTCAGCAAGTTTAACTAACTGATGAGCTATTTCAATTGATAATGGCATATAATTTTTGGTTTCATTAGTAGCAAAACCATAAACTATTCCTTGATCACCAGCACCAACTGAATTATCATCCTTTTTAATAGCTTGATTAATATCAGGTGATTGATTGTTAACATTTGAAATAATTGTAAAATCATTTTCATCATATCCTAATGGTTTGATTACACTTCAAGCAGATTTGACAATATCAACATATGATTTAGTTGTAATCTCTCCCCCAATCACAATTAAATGGTTAGAAGCAAAAACCTCACATGCTACTTTGGAATCTTTATCATTTCTTAAACATTCATCTAAAATAATATCTGATATTTGATCACAAATTTTATCTGGATGACCTGCTCCAACAGACTCACTTGTTATTAATTTTTTTTCACTAATATTCTTATTCATTATGTAGTTATTATAATTCAAAGAATTTTAAATTTAAATAATTGTATTTTAGATAAATTTATTGTCTAATAACTAACAATAAATTAATAATAAACAAGTAATATTATTTTTGTATGTACTTGTATCAATTAAGAAGAGAATAAAAATTAGAGAAAAAAACAAAATCCCCTAGATTCAAAGGGGATTTTGTTTCATTAAACTACATTTAAAAAAAGTTATGTTAGTTATTGTCTTTTAAGATTAAGAACTAGTAAAACAATACCAGCAATTAATACTAATGAAGAAATAGAAACTAATACAGCACCAGCAATCATTAAGTCATTTGCTAGGACAATTGCATTGAATAAATCTTTCATTTCTTTAGTAATTCCAGGCATTTTAAGCCCATCTCTTGCTGCCTTAACAAAATCATTGTAAGATCCTTCTCCTTTATAATTTAATGAACCAATTTCCATTGAAACTCCACCATAAGAATATTTATATTGTGTACCCACACCTAACATAGCAGCAGAAGCAATTGTTACAATCCCCCCCCAGCTATCAAACAACTTGCAATAATCTTCATTTTTTTACCACTAAAGTTCATTTTAACTCCTTTCAAAAACTTAATCATTATACTCCTTTTTATATAAATATGATTTTTAATGTAGTCTTAGAAAAAAACTATATCTTATTTTTAAATATCGAACAATGAACAAACAACCCATAATCAGAGAATTAATCTTAAATATAAATAGTGAAGTTAACAATATGAATGGTCGGTTGGACGATATTGAAAATAGACTAGATAACATTGAAAACAGGTTAGATTATGTGGAATAACAACAAAAAGAAATGAAAAACAATAATAAATTATGAAATTAGATATCCAACAAATTAAAAATTGCCCAACTATTAAAAAAGAATTAGGTTTATAGTTTAAAAATTTACTTTTCTAAGCAATTTTCTAAATTTTTGCAAAAATTCGAAATTTTTTTACCTTAGTTATAGATGAGGTGAAAATATGTCAAAAATATCAAAAAATGAAATTTTAAAATTATTGAAGCAATATAATATTAATGAAGCATCTAAGAACGATTGTTTAGATGGATCAATTGAAGTTAACATTAAATTTGGAAATCAGAAAATGAATAAACAGCCCACAATAAGAGAATTAATATTAAATGTAACTAGTGAAGTTA
>JAEIGA010002368.1_pt1 | contig 30123 bp, 21 predicted proteins | sample 9270691 | NCBI WGS metagenome assembly JAEIGA01 (sample SAMN17057246, study PRJNA624740) | gut metagenome | biome: biome; isolation source: fecal sample | host: Bos grunniens | place: China: Xizang | collected 2019
TCTTCTGTTATTATTATATTATGTGGTTTTATATCTCTATGTATTATACTATTTTTATGAGCAATTTCTAAAGCTGATGCAATTTGAATTGCTATATTTACTGACCATTTCCAAGAAAGGATTCCATCTTCTGTTATTATTTCTTTTAATGTTTTTCCTTGGATTAATTCCATTACTATATAATATAAATTATCTTCTGAACATACGTCGTATATTTGAACAATATTTGGATGAGCAAGTGCTGCTGCAGATTGAGCTTCTGTATTAAACTTTCTGATAAATTCACTATCTGTTGTAAATTCATCTTTTAGAATTTTAATTGCAACATATCTGTTTAGCACATGGCATTTAGCTTTATATACTGTAGCCATACCACCGTTTCCAATTTTTTCTAATACTTCATATCTATTATTTAACATTTTTCCTATAAGATTCATAACTATCTCTCCTTAGTTTCCTCACCGATATCAATATTATCAACGATTACTACTGTTATATTATCGTGTCCACCTAAGTTGTTTGCGTTTCTTATTAATGCTTCTACTGGTTTGTCTGGATTTTTTAACAATATATCATAAATTTCATTATCTCTTAACATATTTGTTAATCCATCTGAACACATTAGTAAAATATCATCTTTTAAGAACCCTTTACATATTAAATCTGGTTGAACAAGTGAGTTACATCCTAACGCTTTCATTAACATATTCTTTTTAGGATGATTATAAGCTTCTTCTTTTGTGATTGTTCCTTCTTTTACTAACTTCTCTACATAACTATGATCACTTGTAAGTTTTCTCATAAAGTTTTTTCTAATTCTATATACTCTACTATCTCCAACATGTCCTATAAAAACTTTATTATTGTATATTAAACACGCATCTAAAGTTGTTCCCATATCTTGTAATTCTGAATCTTCTTTTGATTTATCATATACAACCATATTTGCATATTCAATTGCTGCTTTTAATAATTGTAAAATACTTTCTCTGTCTTTTCTATATTTCTTAAAATTATTAAAAACGAATTTTTTTACACTTTTAACAGCTAATGAACTAGCTATTTCTCCTCCTTTATATCCGCCCATTCCATCAGCAACGATATAAAGTTTGATTTCGTCTTTATTTAAATCTGATACATAGAAGCTATCTTGATTCATCTCTCTTGATTTACCAATATCAGATTTTGCTAATATTCTCACTTTGCCTCACCTCTTCTTCTAGTTTAAATTTTGTTTTCTAAGTTGACCACATGCAGCAGAAATATCTGATCCTAATTCTCTTCTTATTGTAGCTACAATACCATGGTCATTAAGGTAATCTCTAAATCTAATAATATTTTCATTACTACTTTTTGTATATTTACCATCTTCAATTTTATTAATTGGTATTAAATTAACATGAGCAATCATACCTCTTAATAATTTAACTAATTTATCTGCATCATCTAAATTATCATTATTATCTTTTGCAAGCGCATATTCAAATGATATTCTTTTATTTGTTTTAGCAATATAATATTTACACGCTTTAATCAATTCTTCAATTGGATAAGCATTATTTATAGGCATCATCTCACTTCTTGTTTTATTATTACTGCTATGAAGTGAAATAGATAATGTACATTGCATTTGTTTATCTGCAAGTTCATATATCTTTGGAACAATACCACTAGTTGAAATACTAATATGTCTTGCACCAATAGCTAATCCTTTTGGATGATTTAAAACTTTAATTGAATCCATTACATTATCATAATTATCTAATGGTTCTCCAATTCCCATAAATACTATATTAGAAATTCTAACACCTGCATCTCTTTCAATAGCTAAAAGTTGTTCAACGATTTCTCCAGCTTCTAGATTTCTTGAAAAAGGTATTCCTGTTGAAGCACAGAATTTACATCCCATTTTACATCCTATTTGACTTGATACACATATAGTATAACCATGATGATATTGCATTAATACACTTTCAATTAAGTTTCCAGCATCATCTTGAACATCAAATAAATATTTTTTTGTGCCATCAACTGATTCTAATTTTTTAACAATTTTGAATAATCCCATAGAATAATTTTCATCTAATTTTTTTCTTAAATCTAAAGAAAGATTTGTCATCTCATCAAAACTTGTTACTTTATCTTGATAAAGCCATTTAAATATTTGTTCTGCTCTAAATGGTTTTTCTCCTAAATTTTTAAGTTCTTCTTTTAAATTATCTAAATCATAATTCTTAATATTTTTCTTCAAAATTGCCCCCAATTCTATATCGTTGTTATATCATATTCTAGTATTTTTTACAATATATTTAATAAAGATTTAACACAATCGTAATCCTATAATTAAAGAGTTAGAAGCCATTGGAATTCTCCGCCGGCCCCTATTTGTTTTTCGCAGCAAACATCATTGTGCGTTCTTACCAATTAACAAATCTTGAGTACTGTTAATGGTCTCATACGTCTTTTGTAAATCAGGTTCGAATTGTTCAAATGTAAACGAAAACTCATCATCCGCTTGACCACAAATCAGTCTTCTGCCAGTAAAATCTTCTCCCGGCGCAGTCTTCTCAAATGGTATCGAAAGCTCGTATTCATATACACTAACATCGTATTCGACTTCACTCTGTTTTGCTGGTTTAAAATCGTAATCATGATAGAAGTAATGAATCTCATACACTCCGTTACGATAAAAACCGACAACAACATCATTCGCCAGATGCCCAGCGAAATCGTAAGTTCCGATGTCTACAACAACCCGTCCTTCATTGTATAAAAAGTTTGCTCTACGAAAGGTAACATTCACAACAGCGATGTTACTCACTTCAATCTTAGGATATATATCCATCTTCGTGCGCCCCCTTTGCTGTGAAATACCCATATATATTAACATAATTATTATACTTTTTCAAGTTTTTCGCTTAAAATAGCACATTTCAAGCGTTATTTTAATTAAAAAAGACGTTTAATTTCTTAAACGTCTCATAATTTATTTTCCTAAAATTTTTCTTGCTGGTATTTCTATTAATAATTCAATTTTTCTACATATATTTAATATATGAAATGCAATTATTTGAAGCAAATTAATCTTATTATATTTTTTATGATAATACATTTTACTTATAAATAATTGTCTCATTTTCTTATAATAATTAAATGTCTTACCTATTGTTTGGCTCTCAAAATGTATAAATTTTTCTGAGTTTAAACTAATTGTTTTATATCCTTTTTCTGCAAGCTGTTTTGCTAGAATATCTTCTTCATAGAATAAAAATACATTTTCATCTAATAAACCTATTTCTCTTAATACTTTATTTCTTATTACGAAAAAAGCACCAGAAATAGCTTCTACTTCTAATAATTCATTTTGAAAATCTTTTTCTACATATTCTCCATTTCTTAATACCTTATAGAAAAGTATTTCCAAAACTCTTGTTGAGTGAACTACATCAAGCCAAAATGTTCTCATTTTCCAACAACTTCTTCTAATTGGTTTATCATCTTTATTGAACATTCTTGGAGCAACAACAGCGATTTTATCATCACTTTCTAAAGTGTTTAAACATTTCATTATTGCCTCTTCAGAAACCGAAATATCTGGATTAGAAACAATAATATAATCATATTCTTCTCCAAGAGAATCTAAATATTTAACACCTACATTATTTCCATAATCATATCCACCATTTTTCTCTGATTGGATAACCTTAACTTTTTCATTTTCTAATTTCTTTAAATTTTCGAAAGCACCAATAGTAGTAGACAAATTGTCTACTACTACGATTCTATTTATTACATTATAATTTGAAATAGTTTCTACATATTTTATTGTATCTTCTACATCGTTATAATTAACTATTATAATTGCTACTTTCACTGTTTTCTCCTATTCAGCTTCATGAATTTTCTTTAAGATTACACCTGCTTTATTTTGGAATACAAGTTCATAATCTTCTGTTGTTTCGTATTTATCTCCAGTATATAAAACGAAGAATTCTTTTTCTTCATCTGCTAAGAAATCTTCAACATTTGTTTCTACTATTGCATTATGAAGATCATTAATTGAAGCTCCACCTGACACTCCTCTAGAAATAACATATGTCCATGATTTACAGTTTGAATTCATTCCACCAACTAACATATTTTTTAATGTTACACCTTCAACATCACGTAATGCTTCAGCTAATTTAACTCTATCTGGATCTACTATACAAGATGCATTGATATTTGTAATACCAAATACGTTAGTATCAAAGTAAATTCCTGATAAGCTATGACTTCTTGGTTGATCAAAGAATGTTGGACGTTTTAACCATAATCTATGTTCAACTTTTGTAATTGCAAGCATTATAATTGCAACCCAAATGATTAATCCTGTTGTAAATATAAATGATAATTCTTTATTTTCATCAGTATTTGTAATTACTTCAGTTGTAATTTCTACCATTAAAATCCATAAAATAAAGTTCATTTTATAATAGTAATAAGGTGATACGATTCCAAATACAACACCTGTAAACATTAATAATGTTTGTCCACCTATTAATAAAAGTGCCATTGTTTGGAAATTCATTTTCTTTTCTTTAATAGTTCTATAAACAAATAATGCTACGAATGGTATATAGAATAAAAAGTCTTGATATAAAGATTTATATATTCCTCCTTCAAATCCTATAGCATCTGTTAATTTGTTTTGATCACTATCAGTAAATGTTGGAATTACTAAGTAGAATATTGAAAGAATTGTTACTACAAGTAAAAGTCCAGTTACTAATAATGTTGATTTTTTGAATATTTTTAAATATGTTTTTTCTTCTTTTTTATCAAAATCTTTTACAAAGATGTATAAGCATATAAATGCAAATATTGCTGGTACGAATAAGCAATATGAGAATATTATACCTACTCCCATAAGTACTATTAATGGAAGTAATACCCAAAAACTTACTTCTTTATCTGTATAATGTTTAGCAAAGTAGAATAATGTTGTTATAAACACAATTGCTAAACTTAAATAACAGAATCCATGTAATAAACTTGTATAAGGATATGCATAAGCATATAAAAGTAATAATACCATTGTTAATACAAATGATTTTTTACTTGTAATTCTATCTGAAACTAATATATAGAATGATAATACCATCATTGTCATAATTCCAGTTTCAAATAGTTTAAATGCTACATGATCTTCAAATGCAGGAATAACTTCTCTAATTATATTGATAAATATACCAGTATTGATATATGCACCTGTTTGCATTGTTTTAAAGTTATATCCTGTATTATTTTCTATTTTTGCTAAAACTTTCATTTCATCTGCAAAATTTACTGATGCACTATAATGCATACAAGCATCTACTGATGCGTTTGCTACTGATTTAGCAAGTGGTGCGTATTGTGATACTGCCATATGACAGATCACACATACACAAACTATTACTCCAAGTATATCTTGTTTTCTTATTTCAAATTTTTGAATTTGCTTATCTTTAAATATTTTAAATCCAAGTCCAGCTGTTACAACTAGATTTGTAATTGATAAGAACAATAAATCTGTTCTTATATTCATACATCCAAATATCATACAAATCATAATATTGAATGCTAAGTATGCAACTATAGCAATTACACACCAATTAACTAAGTTAATTTTTTCTTCTGATTTTTTAAATAACACGAAAACTGCAAGCATTGCAATTACTGTTAAACAATAGAATATTCCCATACTCTCTTCCTCACTTTGTATTATTGATTTTCAGTTACGTTTTCAACAACGTCTTCTACTTCATCAACTTCCTCAACTACTTCAAGTTCTTTTACATCTCTATTAATAATTTCTGCAACAAATCCATGTTCATTTGATGCTAAAACTTTAATATTTCCGTCTGAAGCAAATCTTTCCATTTCTGCTTTTACTTCATCCATTTTTGTTTGATCTTTTTTAACTATTTTAATTAAATATTTATGTTCTTCATCTCTAATTAAATCTTCCATTGAGAATGGATGACAATCTTCAATAAATCTATTATATGTAATTTCATCACTATCAACATCTAATAACGCTGTAGCCCATGTTCTATTAAATATACCATCAGCAAGAAGTGCTAAATTAACTGCATCCATATCATCTAGTTCTTCTCTAGCAAATGTTAATAACTCAATGTTGTCTGGATTAATATTATGTTCTAAATCTAATAATTTTCTGTATTCACAATTTTGTTCATAATACATTGATACAAGTTCTGGAAGTGAATGTTTTTCTACTTCTCCAATTACGTGTCCCGCTTTAATCCAAACCCATATTCCAACAAAAGCTCCCCAACATACAACATAAGTTACTGCTGAAACTTTCATTGTTAATTTAAAGTTTTTAATAAAATTTTGAACTTTTTCTGATTTAAATCTTTTTGCTATTGCCTCTTTAATTTTAGTAAAATCAACTTCTTTTAATAGTTCTGGTAAAACCATATAAAATGCTAAAATAATGAAGCAATATAATTTAACTATACTTTCTAATCCTATAAACTTAAATGCGCATACTGCGTATAACACAAATAATAGCATAAAGTCTAATCTAAAATATTTTTTATCAACATGTTCATTTACTACATTAGTTGCTACAGCTAATATAACAATCCATAGTAAAGAATATAATTTAATCATATAGTATGGTGATACAAATCCAACTAGCATTCCTAAATACATTAATGCTAAGAAACCAACTACTAATATTGAAAATACATCAAAATATTTTAAATTTTTATTTTTAATTTTTCTTAATATATCTCCAAAATAAATTAATGCAAATGGTATGTATACAACAAAGTTTCTATACTTTTCACCATAATAACCACCATTAATTTTTAAAGCACTAACTAAATCAGTTTGTCCTTCTATAAAGAATGTTGGAATAAATAGATAAGCTATACCAACTATTGTAATTACTATTAAAATTCCAAATACAATTAATGTTGTTTTTGAAAATATTTTTAAATATTTTTTCTCATCTTTATTTGTTAATCCTTTTAAGAAACAATAAATGCAAATAGCTGCAAATACCACTGGAACAAATAAGCAATATGAGAATATAATTCCAAATGCTACTATTCCTAAAAGTGTATATACAAACCATTTTTTTATATTTTCTTTAGCAAATAATAATTCTACTATAGAAACCATAAGTGCAATTAATGCTACACCTACTGCTAAATATGAGAATCCGAATATCCAGTTATTATATGGATATCCATACATGTAAAGCACAAATAATACTAAACTTGCAACAAATCCTCTTTTTGTTTTTATCTTATCCATAACAATTGCATAAAATGCTAAACCGTTTAAGAATAATGTTGATGTCTCAAATACTTGATATAAATATTCGTGACTAACCCCAGTTAATTTGTGAGCAATATTCATGAATATACCATCATTTATATATGCTCCTGTTTGCATTACATTAAAGTTAAAGAATGTTGGATCTTCAACATTGATAAATATCATTAAGTTTTCAGCATAATGTTTTGCTGCTCTATAATGAATTGCAGAATCTATTGCTGCATGAGTAATATCTCCCCTAAAGATATATAAATCTTTAACAAACATTACTGCAAATACTACTAATACTAGTAATATTCCAACAATATCAAATTTTGTTACAAAATATTTTTGGTAATCTTTTGATTTAATAGCTTTAAATGATAACAACCCTGCTACTAAAACATTTATTAATGATAATAGCCATATATGAGATGTTATCTTTAATAAACCTAATACCATTCCAATTACTACATTGTAAGCAAGCATTGATACTATAAAAAGTATTAACCATTTAACAAAGTTTAATTTTTCTTCTGATTTTTTAAATATCATAAATGCGATACCTAAAAGAATCACTGATACGATGTATAGTACTTCCATTTTTCTCTCCTTTTAGTACTTATATTTAGATTAACTATTTGCTAGTTTTTTGTTTTCCTTATACATTATAATTCTTGTTGCAATTGTATATAAAACAAATTGAATTGCAAGTGTTGTTGTGCAAGAGAATGTTGCACCATTTATTCCTAACTCTAAGAATCCAACTAATACATTTGATCCTATAAAAGCTATTATCATTGACGCTACATATATTACAAATTGTATAAATGTATGTCTTATTGTTGTTAATGTAACTAAATTTATATATGAAATAGCATAGAATATATATGACGCTATAATTACACATAAATTCATTCTATACATTGTTAAATCTAATCCGTAGATTAATCCTAAGAACTCAGGTCCGATTAAGAATGCAGCAAAAACAGCAAATCCACCGAACGCTACAACTATAAGTTTAATTTTAAATGTTACAGAATCTATAGCTTTAAGTTCTTTTCTTTCATACATATCTTTTAGTTTTCCTAAGAATGGCATTACTATAAATTGTGTAAATAATGTCATTACTGTTGCAGGCATCATTATATATCCATATATTGCTTGAATATCATCTGTTAAATAACTATCAATTGCATATTTAGGTGCATTTAATATATATATTCCTGCAAATGAATTTACGAATACAAAAAATTCGCTTTTTAATATTTTTATTATATTTGATTTATTAATTTTACTTGTATGATCTATAAGTTTTTTTGTAATCATAAAGTAGTCATATACTACTAATACCAACAAGTTAACAACGATTACAGCAAAACACGCCCATCTTATATCTCTTGTTATTAAATCAACAATTAAAAATAATGCTATACCAACAAATCCTTTAATTGTTAAAGATTGACCTGATTTATATAGGATGTCATTTTTTTGCATAACTCCGTATAAAATATCAGAAAATGCTTCTAAACCTTTAAATATTGCAAGTAGTGCAAATACAGTTGTTTTTAATCCAGAATATTGTTGTATTCCTAAAAATACTGTAGCCCCTATTAACATTATTATACAAGTAAGTGCTCTTTGAGCTATGTAATCCTTATCTTTTATTTTTCCTTCAATATCTGTTACTTGGCAAAGTCTTCCTGAATACATCGCTAATGTATAAAGGATTGTTGCTGTAGCATATCCTATTGAGAATATTCCTGCAGTTTGTATATCGTTTACTCTAGTTACAATTATTAAGAAAAACAAAGAGTTAAAAGAGTTGATTCCAGTTCCTAAACTATTCCATATGAAATTCTTTAAAAACGCTTTCTTTTCTTGATCCATTTTTTATAAAACTCCTAATACAAATATTATCCTTAGCATTAAATCATCCATCAAAGTTCTTCTAATTCTTTTTGGATAAAAAGCTTTTTTCAAAGCTTTAAAGAAATTATATTTTTCATTTGAGAATAAATCTAAAATTTCTTTTTGTTCATCATTTAATTCGTTATAATAGATATTTTTAAAATTTACCATTTGTTGTTTAATATCTTTCATTCCATCTTTAAATAAAAGATTTTTTACTCTCCAAATTAATAATCTTAAATATCCTTGACCTTCTGATGTTGCATTTTCTTTTCTTCTTCTATACTTAACTGTTGTTACATTATCATATGCTACGTTTCCAAGTCCTACGCATAAAATATATGTCCACCAGTCATGGAAGAAACAACTTTTTGGCATATTTTCGATAATCATATCTCTTGTTTTCTTATTTACTGTCATTGTCATACCTTGACCAACGCAAGCAAATAATGAGCTTAAGAATGAATATTCTTTATTTTTTTCACCATATCCCATAAATTGCATATTTTCATCATAATAATCAGAATTTCCAAAAGCCATATTAGGCTTTTGGTCATCTAGTTTATTTAATGAATTTACTGCTAATTCAATTTTATTTTCAATCCATATATCATCTTGATCAGCATATGCATAATAATCAGCTTCAGCTAATTTTAAAAGTTCAAAAAAGCTTTTTACAAACCCTAAATTTTGACCTTCAAATAATTTTATGTTTTTATGCTTTTCTTGATATTCTTTTACAATTTCTACAGTTTTGTCTTTTGATCCATCATCTCTTACTATTAACTCAATATTTTTATATGATTGATTTAATATAGAATCAAGTTGTTCTCTTATAAACTTTTCGCCATTATATGTCGACATTATAACTGCAACTTTTTTCTCTTTCATTTCTTATTTCCTTCCATTATTGTGCATTTGTTACTTTGTAAATAAACATACCGTCTTCATTATATATTTCTTCTAAATAATTATTTAAAGTAGTATCTTCAAATAAACTTTTTCTTGAAAGTATATATTCGATATTATTTTTTTCTAGCTCATTTACATTCATTGTTATTGAAATATTATCTGCATATAATAAATCAATTTTTGTTTCCTCATCTTCAACTACTTTAAAGTTAACATGAGCATATCTATTAAATGTTTCTTTATTTTCTGCAGCTTTTTCTTTTCCTAATATTTTTTCAAACAATTCAAAGTTTGGATAAATATTAGTTGAGTTTAATACTCTAACACCATTTGCTAATGCATAATTATTAATATGCCAATCTTCTTCATCATTAACTACCCAAATCGCATCTGGATCTTGATCTCTTATTTCCTGAATCTTTTTAGCAACTGGTTTTGTATATAAAATATCAGTTGTTCTTATTATTGGATTTACTGTAGCTCCTGAAATAAATGCAACTGCTATTAATCCATACATTGTATAGTCTTTAATCTTTTCGTCTTTCATATTTAATACCCCAAATATGATTGCTCCGAAAATTTCAGCTGATACTAACATTTTAAATTTATCTAAATATCTAAATATATCTCTATGTCCAATTGTTGTATATGCTTGATATGCAATTAAACAGATAAATGCAAATGCTAATGCATATGTTAATTTTTTATTTTCAATTAATTTATCTTCTTTTTTAATTGATGCCATTAGATATATTAAAGCATATATACTTATTGTTCCAAGTGGTATTGTTGCTCTTCCCGCTGTTGACATTGACATTTTTGTTAAATTTGCAAGCCACTCTGGAAAACCATATACACACCATATACTTAAGAAACCACCAACAACTAATGTTGGAATCCAAAAATGTAAATCTTTTTTATTTCTTAATACATATACAAGACCTAATATTAATGGTACTGGATATAATGATAACATTCCAGCAAATTCACAAGGATTTAAGAAATCCTCAAATGGGAAATATATATCATAAAAATATGAGTAGTTATTTAGTGCTCCTCCACCTATTTCTGCTCTATCTCCTGGATAATCTGAAGCCATCATAGATTTTAATGTATCTCCAGATAACATATACCATCTAACTAATAGTAATGCTAAACAAACTAATGTAATAGCAATTACTGCTATGTCATGTTTTGTAAATTTATAACTTCCATATTTTATATTCTTAATTAAATCCCAAATGATTAGTGCTAAGAACACATAACCAAATGGCAATTGCCATGCTGGATAGAATACAAATACATATGATAATCCTGATACTAAAATTCCAAATGCACATAAGTATTTTTTCCAATTCTTATCTACATTCATGAATTTATCAACTAATACAAAAGCAATTTGTCCCCAAATTAACGTATCCATACAGTACCACCATTGTACTGCAGCTGAGAATGAAATCATAATCATTCCAAGTAAAGACATTTTCTTATTTTGTTTAGTTAGAATTAAGCATAATTCATAAGCTCCAAGCATCATTGCAACTAATCTAACGTTCCAATAAAAACTCCATCCATAGTCATTTCCTAAAAGTAAAAATCCTAATTGGAAAGGTCTTCCAAGCATTATAATATCTTTTACTGGTCCGTTTGATATTGTAAACATATCTGTTTGAGTACTTCTTAATTTATCTGAGAAGTATTCATGTTGATTTTGACCTTCACCTTGAGACATTATATAAGGTGTTGATGTTGACCATTCATCAGTTCTTATTGTTCTTACTTTTCCTAATAATGTATGATATCTTGAGTCATCAAAGTGTGGTTGAATTCCTTTAAATTCATGATAACATGTCATTGATGATCCTGAATATCTAAATACCGTAGTAAACAACAAAAAGGCACAAGCAATTTTGTACCTATTATTGTGTATCCACTCATACATTTCTTTTAGTTTGAATACAAAGTGTATTCCAATAAACATAAAGAACATTGCTACAACCATTATTCTATTTTTAGAAATAAATTGTGGATGATATATTCTCATTATTGTGTATTCAGCAACAACAGCTGCTGCTAAAGCAAGTATTGCTACTAATACAAGTTTTGTTTTTGTAAAGTTATCTTTGTTTAAAAAGAATTTTACTTTATCTACTACTTTATTAAAAATTGATTTTATTTTTTCAATCATAGTCTTGTCCTTAAATTATAATTTTTACCATTTAACTTCTTTTTTTAGTACATCTAAAACAAATCTATTTACCCAAATATATACTATTGGTAAATTCATTCTATAGAATAAATGTACTCCCCAAATCAATGTTGATTTAAATCCTTTTTTTAAGCAATTAAATAGTTTGTAATGTTTACATTTTCTCCAAGATGGAAATTCTTCATCTAAATATTTAATTATACCTTTTAATGTTTCATGTATATTAACTTCTTTGTTATATGAAACCATAAATGCCCAAGATATAGCCAAATGTGTAAATGCCATTGCAGATAATGTTTCTTTATACTCATCATATTTTCCAAGCTTTTTAGCGTTTTCTCTTGTTACTACTAAAAACTTTTTCAAATTCTCAATATCTTTTGCATGCATATTATGAATTTGTGAACTTGAACGTAAATAATAATGATATAAAACATCTGGTATAAATGTTAATTTTTTAACTCCATTCATATATGAATGAATTAAAAACAATGTATCATTACATCCTCTAAAAGGTAAAAACTCTAAATCTTTTACAAGTTCTCTACGATATAATTTATTCCAAAGTGATGGGTTTGCATATACTATAAAATCATCATTCCAATCAACTTCTTTATTCATTACACCGTGTTGTGTCATTTCTGTTGAAACAACATTACCTGTATCAAGATCAACTCTATCATATCCTGAGAAAGCAATATCAGCATCATTTGTTTTTGCTGCTGTATATAATTTTTCTGCCCAAGTTAATTCTGGAACATCATCGCTATCAATAAAACCTACATATTCTCCTGTAGCTTGTTTTAATCCATATGTTCTAGCTGACCACTCTCCACCATTTTCTTTATGAAAAGTTTTAACTTTATTTGGATATCTTGATTTATAATCTTCTATTATTTGTGGGGCAGAATCTTTTGATCCATCGTTTACACATAGTATTTCAATATCTTCTAATGTTTGATTGACTAAAGCATCTAAACATCTTGGAACATATTGTTCTAAGTTATATATTGGAACTACTATTGATACTTTTGGTTGGCTCATTTTATTATTCCTTTCTTCTGTCTTTTAATTCTCTTTCACAATCAATTAATCTCATTTCAAATGTTTGTCTTGAATCTCTAATTATATTATCTAATATCATTCCTGCAAAGAAAGCTTGTACTGCACATAAGAAGAATAATACAGATACAACTAATGTTGGTATTTTTACAACTCCTCTATGTAAGAAATCAATAAATATTGGAACAAAGAATACCATTCCAATAACTGTTAATACAACTGCTAACAATGTAAAGAATGCCATTGGTTTATAATTTTTATAAAATCCAGCAATTGTTTTTAATACTTTGATACCATCTGGAATTGTATTTAATTTTGATGGGCTATCAGCTGGTCTATCTCTGTAATCTATAATTATATTTTTTGTTTTCATGTTTTTATCTAAACAATGAATTGTCATTTCTGTTTCTAATTCAAAACCTTTTGACATTACTGGGAATGTTTTAACAAATCTATAACTAAATGCTCTTAAACCTGTCATAACATCTCTAATATCACTTTTATATATTCTATTTATTAATCCTCTAACTGTTACATTTCCAACATTATGGAATGGTCTTTTATTTTCTTTGAAATATGTAGAAGATAATCTATCTCCTATAACCATATCTACATTTTCTTCTAAAACTGCTTTAACCATTTCTTTAGCACTTTCAGCAGGATATGTATCATCACCGTCAACCATTATATAAACTTCTGCATCGATTTCTCTAAACATTGTTCTTATAACGTTTCCTTTTCCTTGTCTTGTTTCATATCTTACAATTGCTCCGGCTTTTCTTGCAATTTCATCAGTTCCATCTTTTGAATTATTATCGTATACGTAGATTTTAGCTTCAGGTAATGCTTTTTTAAAATCTTCTACTACTTTTTTTACTGTTTTTGCTTCATTATAGCAAGGTATTAAAACAGCTACTTTATCCATAATTTTTATTCCTTTCAAAACCTAATTTTTTACTTGTATATTATACCATATAATACTACATTTTCAAACTAATTTTTAACAAATACTTCATATTTCGAGTATTTTTTATCTATATATTTTTTCTAATTATTTTTCTTCTTTATCTTCACTTTTTTCATCTTTTTTAAATATAAATAATTTACTAAAAATGAAGTTTAAAACGATAACTACTATATTAGCAATAACCTTCATTAAAATATCATTCATATGAATTATTACTGCTAAATTCATCATTCCTAAACTAACAGCTTGTGTAAATAATCTACATACTGTAAAAGATGTAATCTCTTTTAATAATGCTTTAAAATTTTCGCATTTACTATTAAATACAACAGTTTTATTTACCCAATATGCAAATACTAAAGCTATAACAAATGCTACACAATCACTGATTGTTACTCTTAATGCATCTGGTTGAATTCTAGCAAATATTGTATATGCTACAATCGCATATGATGCAATATTTACTACTGTAGATAAAGCTCCACAAACTAAATATCTCATTCCTTCTAAATGATCAGTATAGAATTTTGATAAAAATTTTAAATGTAATTTTTCTAAAATCCAAAGTCCAAATTTTTCTACTGCTTCAAAAACTTTTAATGTCATATTTTTATTTTCTTTAATTTCTTCATTTTCTTTATTCATCTCGTTACCTCTTAATTAGTCCTTATATCATAATTACATGTTTCTCTTGTAAAATTAATATTATAATATGGATCGCCTTTCTCTAGAATCTCTTTCCATTTTGATTTAAAATTATCAGATTCTCTATTAAATCTTTCTTCTTTTTCTTTTGAATATTCATATCCTCTAGTTTTAGATTCATAATGATATAATTCAACATATGGAACATATACATTTCTGTATCCTTTTTCCATCAATTTCAAGCAAAAATCCACATCATTAAATGCTACTTTAAACAGTTCCTCATCCATGTATCCAACTTCTTCATATAGCTCTCTTCTACATAATAAGCATGCACCTGTAACAGCTGCAACATTTCTAGTAGCTGACTCTCTTCCAAAATAAGCTCTTTCTCCATATGGTAAATTTACAAGCATATTTCCAGCAATTCCAGATAAGCCTACAATAATTCCAGCATGTTGTATTGTTTTATCTTCATAATATAATCTTCCACCAACAGCTCCTATTTCTTTTTGTTGACTATATCCAACCATAATATCAAGCCAATCTTTTGAAATTATTTTTATATCATTGTTTAATTGTAATACAAATTCACCATCAACATTTTTAACACCTAAATTAATAAGTTTTGAATAATTGAATTCATCTGTATCTTCATCAAACTTTAATATTTTTACATTTGTTTTATCTTTAATTAAATCATAGTACTTAAACGTTTCTTTATCTGTACTTCCATTCTCAATAATTACAATTTCATAATTTGAATAAGAAGTTAATTCCAATATTGATGAAACAGCTTCTTTTAAAAGTTTTACATTATCTCTATTAGGAATTAATATTGAAACTTTTGGATTACCAATTACTTTATAATTAATTCTATATATTCCTGGGATATCTTGTCCATTTTGAACATCTCCCGCTTTATTCATTCTTTTCAAATGTTCTTCTACAACCTTTATACCAGCTTCAAAAGCGTATGGTTTAGCATCTGCAACATTAGCTGTAGAACCTCTATGTACTCTCCAGTGATATAAAACTTTAGGTATATGAACAATATTTTCTGCTTTTTCTGTAGCTCTTAAAACAAAATCAAAATCTTGAGCGCCATTAAATTTTGAATTAAGCATACCTACGTCTTTTAGTAATGATTTTTTTACAACTACAAAATGAGTTATATAATTATTGCATTCTAATGTTTCTGGAGAAAAATCTGGTTTAAAATATGGTTCAAATCTTTCTTTATTTTCGTCAATTTTATCTTCATCTGTATAAATAAAATCAACATTTTTTTCTTCATTTATAGCTTTTACAACTTCATATAGTGCATCTCGAGATAATAAATCATCATGATCTAAAAATCCAATAAAATCACCTGTTGCCATTTCAATTGCTTTATTTGTATTTTCAGAAATTCCTAAATTACTATTTAAAAAACTATATTTAATTCTATCATCATCTATGTAATCTTTTAAAAGCTCATTTGGTACTTCACTACCATCTGCCAAACATAATTCCCATTTACTATATGTTTGATTCTTTAATGACTCAATAAGTTCTTTAAAAAATACTTTTTCAGTATTATACATTGGTACAACAACGCTAATAGTTGGTTCATGCTTAAATTTAGTTTTTCTTTGTACTTCAAGCATTTCTTCTGTTAATTTATTGTTCTCAAGCCAGATCATATATTGTTCTTGGTTAGTTTTTCTATCTTCTTTAATATGAAACGCTCTTTTTAAAACTTTCTTTGAAGTTGCAACAACACCATATCTTTTTAAATAATATGAAACTTTTTCTAAATTATTTTTTAACCCCATATTTCTTCTCTTTCATTATTTATTTAAATCAATTCCTAATCTTGCAAAATTATCATTGATTTTTTTCATATCTCTGTATCTTCCATATTTTAGCTCAAACGTATAATCTTCAAGTTCTAAATTATCTTGATTTCTATCTAACTCTTTATCAATATCATAAGGTACTCTTACAAATTGATAGGAAAATGGTTTATATTCTTTTGATCCAAGTTCTCCTTCGATAATTAGATAGAACGCTTGAGTAACTTCCATTTCGCTAGAATCTCTATTATCATCTCTAATTGGATCAAATGAATTTCCAACACTTCCAGCATTAATCAATGTCTTGTTATAAATTTTTTCTAGAAAACTATGATGTAAATGTCCAAAAATTACAATGTCTGCAATGTTTTTACTTTCCGTTTTATCTGACGGTAAAAACATCTCATATAACTTTGAATATACATCTCTATTTATAATAACTTCATTATCTTTAGTTGGTGATGCATGAAACATTCTAATCAAACTACCACTCATATAAAATTCATGACAAAATGGTAAATTTTGTAAATAGCCCATTGTTTCTTTTGATAATCTTTTTTGATTCCAATTAATTCTTGATCTTTCAAGTTCTGTTTCATTTGACAAATCTCTTACATGAGACATGTTTCTATCACAGTTACCTCTTAATACTATTTCACAATTTTCTTTTATTAAATTAACACATTCTTCACTATTGCAACCTTTAGCTACAATATCTCCTAAACAATAGATTTTTTCTATCCCTCTCAATTTAATATCTTGAAGCACTGTTTTTAGTGCCTCAAGATTACCATGTATGTCTGAAATTATTGCAATCCTATCCATTAATCATCACCTTACAATTTCATTAATTATACTTTTCTTTTTTTCTTAATTATTGCTTCTTCTCCATAATAATTAACTTTAATATTTTTCATATGATACACTTCTGTATCTAAACTTAAGTTAATATTATAATAAGGATCTCCTACATCTAGTATTTCTCCCCATTTTTGTTCAAATCTAGAAATCTCACCTTGGAATCTTCTAATCTTTTCAGGTGTGTTTTCTTGACCTCTAGATTTTGATTCATAATGCCAAAATTCAACAAATGGATTATATACAACTAAATAACCTTTTTCTCTTATTTTCAAGCAAAAATCCACATCATTAAACGCTACAGCTAATTCTTCATCCATCCAACCTGTTTCTTCATAAGCAGATTTTTTTGTCATTATACAAGCCGCTGTTACAGCACTTAAATTTTCAATCATAGATTCTTTAGCAAAATATCCATGTCCATTTTTTGGAATACTTTTAAATCTATTTCCAGCAATACCACCGATACCTACTATAATACCAGCATGTTGTATTGTTTCATCTGGGAAATATAATTTTACACCTACAGCTCCAACATCAGGTCTTTGGCAGAATCCAAGCATTAATTCTAACCAATTTGGTGTTATTAATTCTGTATCATTGTTAAGCTGTATTACATATTCTCCTGTTGCATTTCTAGCACCACAATTTATTACTGCAGAATAATTAAATCCTGGTCTAACTTTAATTCTATTTTTATTTGTATATTCTACTGAAGATTCCTCTTCTTTTGTTATCTCTTTACCAGTATTGTAATTTACAACTCTAATTTTTTCGTTTTTAATTAACTCTTTATAATAATCGAATATTTCATTTGAAACGCTATTATTTTCAACAATTACTATTTCATAATTATCATAAGTTGTTTTTTCCAAAACTGAATCTATACAAACTTTTAAGATATCTTGTCCATCTTTATTTGGTATCACTATAGATACTTTTGGATTACCTATTACTTTATAATCAACTCTATAAATACCTTCTATACATCCTTCTGAAACTGTACCATCTAATCCAACTCTTTTTAAGTGATCTTCAATTGCTTTCTTTCCAGCTTCAAATGCATAGTTTTTAGCGTTACTATTTAATTTAGCAGTTGATTCACTATGTACTCTCCAATGATAAAGAATCTTTGGAATATGAGTAATGTTTTCTGGTTTTGTTACTTCTGACATTCTTAAGAAAATATCATAATCTTGAGCTCCATCATAACCAACTTGGAAACCATTTAATTTTTCCATTAATTCTTTTTTGAAGATACTAAAGTGACAAATATAATTTTGACATCTTAATGTATCTGGTGCAAAATCTGGTTTAAAATATGCATCATATCTATTATCATTTTCATCAATCTTATCTTCATCTGAATATAAGAATTCTGAATTAGGATATTTGTTTATTGCATATACAACTTCATATAAAGCATAATCAGCAAGAACATCATCATGATCTAATAAAGCTATATATTCACCTGTTGCCATTTTTATAGCAGCATTTGTGTTTCCAGCAATTCCTTTATTCTCACCTAAAAATTCATACTTAATTCTAGAATCTTTTTCTATATATTTCATAAGATTTTCGTTTTTCTTAGGACTTCCATCAGCTAAACATAATTCCCAATTTGTATATGTTTGTGCAATCATGCAATTTACTAAGTCTTTAAAAAACTTCTCTTTAGTGTTATACATTGGAACTATAACACTTATTTTTGGTGATATATCAAATTTCTTTTTCATTTGAATTTTAAGATCTGCATCTTTTGGTTCATTGTATTTTATCCATCCGCCATAATCGCCATATTGTAAATCTTTCTCACCTTTTAAAAATCTTATAATTTTTCTTAATACAGTTTTTATACATTTTTTAACAGTTTTTACAAAACCATACTTACCAATATAAAATTTTATTTGATTAATTCTATGTTTTATAATGTTCATATTTTTCCCTTTCAATTTTCATTCCTACAAATTAATCTTTTGTTATGCTGGGGATTTAGCCCAGCATAACATTCTAAACTTTTGCTTTCTTTACATCATATCTATTTGATTCTGTATCAAAATTTTTATTGAAATACATATCACCATTTCTAAAAATTTCTGCCCATTTTTCTTTAATCAAATCAACATTTTTTGTGTCTATTTTATAGAACTCTTTGTTATTATCATATACTTTTGAATATGGCATATACACATTTAAAAGTCCTAATTTTCTTAATGATAAACAAAAATCTAAATCTTCATATCCAGCTAAAGTTTCAGATAGTCCACCTACCTTTTCAAAATCAGTTCTCTTATAACTCATTGTATTTAATCCTACACAAGAAAAGTTTTGAACATGACATTCTTTAGCAAAATATCCATAAACATCATCACCTATGCCTTGATTCAAGAAAATTTTCCCATTATCACCTGCAACAATCATTCCTGCATGTAATACTCTATCTTCTTTTGAAAATACTTTTCCAGATACAGCTCCAGTATTTTCTCTTTGAACGAAACCTAATAAATTCTCAAGCCAATCATTTACTATTATTTCTGATGTTGATGTCAATTGTACAATTATTTGACCTTTTGTATTTTTTACTCCAAAATTTACTAATTTAGCAAAATTTGGATTACTCATTTTATATCTTAAAACTTTAATCTTTTTATTCTTTTCTAACTCTGCATAATATTCATTTAGTTCTTTATCTGCACTGCCAGAATCTACGATATCGATTTCATAATTTGAATATGTTGTATTTTCTAAAATAGAATCAATACACTTTTTCAATAAATCTCTACCATCAAAATTTGGAATAATTATATTAACTTTAGGATTACCTAAAATATCATATTTAACTTTATAAATTCCATACATCTTCTCATCTCTTTGAGCAACACCTTTTATTTTTAATCTATCAATGTGATGTTGTACTGCTTTTTCTCCAGATATATATGCGTATAATTTTGTTTCTGGATTTCCTGCTGTTGATGTATCAGAAATTCTCCAATGATATAATATCTTTGGTATATGATAAATATCTTTTGGTTCAACAATCTCAGACATTCTTAAAATAATATCTAAATCTTGTGCTCCATTATACTCATCTCTAAACCCACCAAGTTTATCCATTACTTCTTTTTTAAACACACTGAAATGACAAATATAATTGTTGCCAGTAATATAATCAGGTGAAAAATCTGGTTTAAAATGAGGATCAAATCTTGGTTCATCAATTGTCTTCATTTTATCTTCATCTGTATAAATGAATCTAACATTTTTTCTTTCATTTATTACTTTAACAATTTCAAATAAAGCATTTGGCATTAACAAATCATCATGATCTAAAAGTGCTACATAATCACCAGTTACCATTTTTAGGCCTTCATTTGAATTACCTGAAATACCTTTATTCTCTCCTAAGAATTTATAATGAATTCTTGAGTCTTTGCACATATTTTCAATATACTCTAATTTTTCATTACTTCCATCAGCCAAACATAATTCCCAGTTTGTATATGTTTGTCTATACATATTGAAAAGCAATTCTCTAAAGAAATCTTCTGGTGTATTATAAAGTGGAATTACAATACTTATCTTTGGTCTTTTCTTAAATTTAAATTTTCTTTGAGCATCTAATTCTTCTATTGTTGGATCATTTGCTTTCATCCAATGTTCATAATCCGAAAAGAATTTTCCACTTTCTAATCTTTCTACATCTCTTTCAAGTTTTAATCTTTCTCTATGTTCAATACCTTTCCAGTATTCAACACCCGCTTCATCTGTAGCAGCTCTATATCCATTTATCTTTTCTTCCCATAATTTTTTAGCTAACTTCTCGTCATACTTTAATCTTCTTCTTCCTCCTGGAGGCATTATTCTATCAATAAATGTTGCTCCTGAGAAAGGATTTAATACCCATGCTAAAAATCTAAATGGTTTTATAATTTTCCATGAGAATGAATTTGATATAACTTGTAATTGATTTTCTAAATTTTGAATATGTGTATCTTTTTCTTTAATTGTCTTAGATAGATTTGCTATTTCCTCTTTATGAGCTTTTATCTCATTTTCTTTTTCTAAAACAACATCTGCTTCAGCAAGAATACCTTTTTGCTTTTCTATATTTTCTATTAATTTTTGATTAGATCTAACATGTAAATTCCACATCACATCATCTCTAATTTCGTTTTGCATTTTGTTTTCAAGTTCTGTAAATATATCTATGTATTTTACTAACTCGAATTTTTCATATAATTCATCATGAGTTATTACACCATCTATTTCAGGTAAATTTAAAATAGATCTATAAATTATAAACTCAAGTGGAACATTTTGTTCACTCCATTCTTGATCATAAGCATAATAATCATTTTTTATAGCAAAACAATTTTGGAAAATCAAATCGTATAATCCATTTTTCAAAAATGTTAATTTTTTAATTTCTTTAGGATTACACTCAACACCATATTTTCTAAACACACTATTTGTGTGGCTATTTGATAATGGAAATTTCTCTAAAACTTTATTTTTAAAATCAATAATTTTGTTGTATGCCTCTTCTTTTCTTCCATCTTTAAATAATTGCATCAACACTTTATCTAAAGTTTGTCCATTATCAACATATTCACTAATAATTGAATCATTTTCAAATTTGTCTAATGTTTTAATATCCAACTTATTCAATATATCAATATTTTCTTTTATTCTTTGAATATGTTTTTTAGCTAATTCATTATTCGCTGTTTTAACTACTTCTTTTGTTTTAATAATTGTTTTAATTCTATATTCTGGTTTTCTAAATATTCCATATGTAACAGCTTTTATTCCAATATCTTCTTTTGAGTTATTAGCAACGATTAAATATGAATTAACAAATAACTTAAATAAGTTTTTATCTTTTTTAACAAGTTCTTTTAAAACTTGTTTTTCAGAAAAGTTAACATCATTTAATTTTGTATTAATAAACTCCCAATCTCTTGAATTTATATGTTCAGTACTTGGTAACCATTCATCTGTATAAATTGCATTTGTAAATGTTATATCAGGCATTGGATAATATATTTTAGCTTTAAAATTATTATCAACTAATTTCTTTTGAAATTCTGAAAGTTCAACCATATCAGTCTTACCTGTTAAAGTTTCATAAGCTAAAAGATCTTTTTCTTTCTTTATACCAGACCAATATTTAATTCCAAATTTATTGTCTAATGCAATTATTGCTTTACCATCTAATTTCAAACGTGATTTAATATTTTTCAAAAACTTATCAACTTCTTCTAAAGAATTAAATTCTTCATTTAAAGCTACAACATAATCAAATTTTTCTTCTAGCTTTATGTTTTTTAATTCTCCTGCATATATTTCTAAGTTTTCTACATCAGCATATCTTCTAGAAATAATTTCAGCTTTTTCTTTTTTATTTTCTATAGAAACAACTTTTTTTGCTTTATTGCAAAGCTCTAAAGTTATCTCACCGTAATTAGCACCAAGTTCAAGCACAGTTGCATCTTCTTCTATCGGATAAAAGCTAATAATATTTTTTCTATTATCAGTTGCAACTTTTATTTCTTCATATGAAGAATTCACATTTATTATATGCTCTGGAATTCTCTTCTCATCTTTATTCCAAAACAAATTAATAATATCTAATTCTTCTGATGTTAATTTATTTAATTCTGTTTCTTTATAAAACTCTAAATTCAACTTCATTTTCAATTCCGCTAGTTACTAGCATCCTCCTCAGTTTATTTTAGTTAACTTTACTAACAGTTATTTTTGAATCTATCCTTGTTATTCCTACAGTATTTTTTGTAGTTGTAACTTCTACTAAAATCGCATCATATTTTCTATTTAGTGCTTCAAGTTCACCTTTTAAATTAAATCTTGTACAGCTAAATGACAATGTATATTTTCCAACAGCAACTGGTATTTTTTGTACAAATTCAGCAACTGCAATATCACCTTTTTGGAATGTACCTGTCATTACTTTTTCAATGTTTGAATTTGTTCCTGCAATATCTTTACCAGCAAAATCTTTTACTGTCATAGTAAAAATTGGATCTTTTACTTCAGTATTAAATTTTACTTTTGATCTAATAGTTACTGTTTCTGAATTATCGAAAGTAGTTATTAAATTACCTTCTTCATCAAATACACCATAATCTATAACTTCTGCGTCTTTATTACCATATTCAATCATATTAGAGTTTTGATTCATTTTAATTTTCCATTCTTCTTTTGAATCAACTTTAATATTATTTTCTTCTAACGCATCAATTGTTTTCTCTTCAACTTTTTCTTCTTGAGCTAAACCAACCATAATTTTCTTATAACGATTTACTCCGTCTTTAACATTACCATCAAATGTCTTTTTACCGTTCTCAAGAATTATAGCTCTTGTACAATTTTCCATAACATCATTAACATTATGTGTTACAAATATAATTGTTTTTCCACTATTTTTAAATTGTTCAAACTTTTTAAAACATTTTAATTGGAATGCCATATCTCCAACTGATAAAACTTCATCAACAATTAAAATATCTGGATCAACGTTAATTGCACATGCAAATGCTAAACGAGCAAACATACCAGATGAATAAGTTTTTACTGGTTGCATTAGATGATCACCAATATCTGCAAAATCAATAATTTCTTTTTCTTTTGCTTTTATCTCTTCATCTGTTAGCCCCATTACTTGTCCATGTTGATATATATTTTCAAGACCAGTAAGTTCTGGATTAAATGCTGCACCTAACTCTAATAATGAACTAATCTTTCCATTTACTTCAAGTTTTCCTGATGTTGGTGTAACAACTCCTGTAATCATTTTTAAAAGAGTAGATTTACCAGCACCATTTTTCCCTAAAATACCTAAAGCTTCACCTTTTCTAATTTCTAAATTTAAATCATCCATAGCTCTAAATTTAGTATGTTTTTGATATCCTGGAATAATAGCTTCTAATAATCTATCTTTTTTTCTTGAATACATTTTATATTCTTTTACTAAGTTTGTTATTTTAATAACAACTTCATTTTCGCTCATTTCATTTCCTCTTTTTCTTTTTATTTACGTATCATTCTTTTCACTTTAAAAAGTATTTTAGCTAAACATGGAATATTTAATATTAAAAAGTTTTGCATCATATAACTAAAACCTTCATACTTATAAAGTTTAAAGAACAATCCCCATCCTTTAAAATTAATAACTTTCACTTTATCAAGTTTTTCAAAGTATTCTAAAGATTTTCTATTTAACTCTCTAATCTTTTCATCTTTAAAAGTTTTTTCATTTTCTATAAATACATTAAAGTGTTGTTTTTTTACATCAATAAATAATTCTCTCATCTCTTCGAATTTTTCTATTGTGTCTGATTTTTTCTTTGAACCAACTTTATTATTTTTATGTTGTCTATATTTAATTAATGATTCTTCTACATATTCGATATTACCTTCTTGACTGGCAATTAAAGCTAGCCAATAATCATGAAGAACATATTTGCTATTCTTTGGAAGTGGTAACGCTTTATCAATCAATTCTTTCTTAGCAATTATTGTACAACCTGTTACAAAATTGTTTAGATATAAACTATCGAAATTGTTATATTTTTTTATTTTTTGATATATACCTTTTAACTTCCAATATGACTCATATGTAATATTTAAATCAGAATCAACTACTTCTAAATCAGAATATACTAAACTAGCATTTGCTTTTTCCAATTTATTTAATGTTATCTCTATTTTGTTTTCTTTCCAAATATCATCTTGATCTGAAAACATAAAGTAATCATTTTCAACTTTTTTCATTAAAAACTCAAAATTTTGAACTACTCCTATATTTTCTTTTTGAGTATATACTATAATTCTTTTATCTTTCTTTACATACTCACTGATTATTTGTCTTGTATTATCTGTTGAACAATCATCTGATATTAATAATCTAAAATCTTTATAAGTTTGATTTAATATAGATTCTATTTGTTCAGTAATATATTTTTCACCATTATAAGTTGCTAATAAAATATCAACCGTTTTCATACTCTTACCTTTCAAGTTTTATACTTTTGTTTTTATTATAATACGTCTGCAAAATCTTTCTTTGTTTTCTTAAATACTGCATTTCCCCAAATAAACATTATAAAAGTTACTGTCCAGAATATTATTGTATATATTCCATTTGAATCAGTTATTATAGTTGACTCTGCCATAAATGCTTGTCTAAATCCTTCAACTAAATACGTAAATGGAAATGCTTTAAAGAATTTTACCCATGATTCTGAAAGCATATCTAAGTTCCAGATTATTGGTGTAAACCACATAAATAATTGAATTAATATTGTTAATAATTGTGCAAAGTCTGGTACAACAGTTGTTAATGCTGATGTAAATCTTGTTAAAGCTATAATAAAAGCAAACGCACAAAATACTATATAAATTACAGTTAAAAAGTTTGGTATATATCCCCAGATTGATGCAACCACTATAGCGATACCAATTAAAAACATTCCTATAAAACTTGATGACGCTAGTGATATTATTGGAATTATATCTACAGGGAATACAACTTTTTTAACTAAGTAACTATAATTTCTAATTGAATTACTTGCTGTAAGTATTGCATCACTGCAGAACATCCACATTGACATACCTGGTAAAAACCAAACTACATATGGGTAGTTACCACTACTACCTGTTTTTAAAATATATTGAAATACAATTACGTAAGTTAGCATAAACACAAATGGTTGTGCAAACCCCCAAATTGTTCCTAAACTTGTATTAGCAAAACGATTTCTGAAATCATTTTTTCCTAATTTCATAACCATTTTTCTGTTATTAAAAAGTGTCTTTAAAAATTCCATTTTTCCTTCCTTTTTCACCCAATAAATTTCCTTGTAATTATATCATTAAGTAGCTTTTATATCAACAGTTTTATGTGTTTATTTCGTGAATTTTTTTGCCTATTTTTCAGCCATTTTCAGGCATAAAAAAAGAGATAAATTAAATCAATTTATCTCTTCAAAAATTATATATTATTTTTTTGATAATTCCATGTATCTTTGCAAATATCTTCCAATGTTTTTTCTGTTTTCCAATCAATTTCTCTTAATGCTTTTGATGGATCAGCATAATATTCTGGAAGATCTCCTGGTCTTCTATCAACTATTTTATAATTTACTTTTAATTCATTAACTTTTTCAAAAGTTGTAACTAATTCTAAAACGCTTACACCTTTTCCAGAACCTAAATTATATACATTTAATCCATCTGGTGAATTTTGAAGTGCTTTAACATGACCTTTAGCTAAATCAACAACGTGAATGTAGTCTCTTACACCTGTTCCATCTGGAGTTGGATAATCATTTCCAAATACACTTAATTGTTCTAATTTTCCAGCTGCTACTTTCATAACATATGGCATTAAATTATTTGGAATACCATTTGGTTCTTCTCCGATAAGACCACTTTTATGAGCTCCAACAGGATTAAAATATCTTAAAATTGTTATATTCCATGAGTTATCAGATGCATATAAATCTTCAAGCATTTTTTCAATCATAGCTTTAGTTGTTCCATATGGACTAGCTGTTTCGCCTCTTTTCATAGTTTCAACATATTTTGGAGTCTCTTGTTCTCCATAAACTGTTGCTGATGAACTAAATACAATTTTCTTTACATCATATTTTTTCATTACTTCTAATAAATTCAATGTAGATATTAAGTTATTTGTATAATACATAAGTGGTTCTCTAACAGACTCACCAACAGCTTTATAACCAGCGAAATGTATTACAGAATCAATTTCATTTTCTTCAAAAATTTTATCTAATTTTTCTTTATCTAACAAATCATATTGATAAAATTTAATTTTCTTACCTGAAATTGTTTCTAATTTTTCTAATACTTCAATTTTACTATTGTATAGATTATCAACTATAATAACTTCATTATTTTCTTCTAATAATTCAACTACTGTATGAGAACCAATAAAACCTAGTCCTCCTGTTACTAAAACTTTCATTATTTTACACCCACTTCAACTTCCTCTAAATTTATTTTAAATAGTGTATAAGAATCATTTTTACATACTATTTCAACATCTTCATAATCTTCTAATCTTTCGTTTAAAATACCTATTCCTTCATTAATTGCTTTAGTACTCATAATTACATAATTAACTTCTGCCTTTTGAGCTTGTGCAACTATTTTATTAACTTTACCCTCTTTGATATTAGTAATTAAAGTACCTTTACCATAAGTATCAGTAAAACTACGATTAGCAGCTAATTTTATCGTTCCATCCACTTGTCTTGTATACACTATAGCTTCTAATGGACCAGCTAATTTTTTATACTCTTCATCATCGTTTGACGCAGCAAGTATCACTTCTAAAAGATGATCTGGTATTTTATATTTGTTTGCTACTTGTTTGAAATTATTTTCAGTATAAATCCATTTTCCAGACATCATTACAAATCCACAAATCATTAAACAAATTATTATCTTTTCTGAATTTTTATTAACCAAAGATACCATCTCTGTAAATGCAATTGGCATTATTATTGTTGTTGGCACAAGCCAAAACATTCTCCAATATACACCGCCCTCAATAATTTTTATGATTATTTTACTTAAATAAAAATTAAATGGCAAACTTAATGTTATAACAGAAAAAACACCTAAAGCAATAGCTACATCTGGTTGTTCTTTCTTAAAATACACCATTGTTACAAATAGTATTGCAAACAATCCTAATTCTGTATAACCACCAGTACCATTGAATTTATTATATCCATCTGTAACAACAAATATATTAGATTTTTTACCAACTTCTTCTATAAACTCTGCATATTTTTCACCATCCAAATTAACACCTATACTTGTATCTCTTGGATTTATAAATGTTAAAAATGACCATAATGAATATGCACAAAAAGCAACAATAATTACACTTGCAATAAGTTTAAATACAAGACGGAATTTAACTTTTCTTATTACAAATAACACTGCTATAATAATAAATCCTGCTATTGCAAATGCCCATTTCATGTTTTGCAACATAATAAATTCTTCTTTTACTGCTAAATATGTAAGTGCATAAACTATATTTGGAATAATACAAATTGCCAATTTATAAAAATACCCACAAGTTGAATCTTTCATTGTATAAAGTCCTGTTAATATTGCTAAAACAATTACTGGAAGCATTACGCTCATAGTTGATAATAATATTGATCCAGTTGTAGTTATCAATAACACTAACCACGCGAACTTATCATCTTCTTTTCCAACGTGTTCTAAGAACATATAAATTATAAATGGTATTATTGTACTTGCTAAAATTGATTTTCCTTGCCAAGGTCTTAATATTATTCTGCTCGAAGCTGCATATCTAGTAACATCTCCAAATGAATATACCAATGCAATAAATAACAAAAATATCATAGTCTTTTTCTTATCATGTTTAAATACTGCATTACCAAGTAAATAGTATACATTATATGCTAATAACAAAAATATCACTGGAAATACTGAATGAGCCATTATTGCTGGATGTATCCCGGCAAAATCAGCAATTGTCGCTGTAAAAGCTGGGAAAGGAGAAAGTACTTGTCTATCTGGAAATCCAACATATTCATCCCCTTCATCATCATAAACAAACATTGTATTTGTATCGCTTGTTATAACAGCTTTAGCAACAAAATTAGAATCGTCATAATCTTCATACATATATGTGTATCCAACATAACATTGCATACCCATAATAATTACAACAGCTATAGTTAATATAATTGGGAATTCTTTAATTTCTTCCCAATTCTTTTTCGCAATTTCTTTTAAATTTTTTATATTCAAAATAATTGAAGTAATTACTAAAATAATTATAGATAAAAACCAATAATCTTTTAATGTCACAAATGCTTTACCTGAAAAAATTAATGGTGTAGAAAATAATTCAAACACACCAAAAGATAATAAAAGACCTATTATCCATGCAAGAAAAACACTTTTGTTTCCTTTCTTATTGAATTTCAAAATTCCAAATCCTATAATTATTGGGAAAATTATCAACCATAATCCCGTTATTAAAAATACTTTAATCATTTCTTAAACCTTTCTTATGTAATATATTGAATTCTATCATTATATAGTATTTTTTTCAATAAAATTTATGCCATTTTACAAAAAATAAGCGCCCTGAAAAATCAGAGCGCTATATATATTATTTCATTAAATATTCTGGATGTGCTAAGTACCAATCAATAGTTTTAACAATACCATCTTTAAACATTGTTTTTGGTTCCCAACCAAATTCTTCTTTTAATTTTGTTGGATCTATAGCATATCTATAGTCATGTCCTTTTCTATCTTCAACATAAGAAATTAATGTTTCTGGTTTTCCTAATCTTTCAAGA
>JAEIGA010002369.1_pt1 | contig 30121 bp, 25 predicted proteins | sample 9270691 | NCBI WGS metagenome assembly JAEIGA01 (sample SAMN17057246, study PRJNA624740) | gut metagenome | biome: biome; isolation source: fecal sample | host: Bos grunniens | place: China: Xizang | collected 2019
GACTCCAGATCCAGAGCGTGTGTCTGCTGCTTGGAAGGTGATCGTTTTTGTCTCATCTTCATATTTCAGTTTTGAGACGGTTGGTGCTGTATTATCTACGAGAACAGGCATTTTGAATACTTGCGGCTGTTTGCCTTCATAGTCAATAGTTGATTTAACTTGATAGTAATACAAGCCTTCGGTGACCAGTTTGTTATTGGCCTTTCCATCCCACTTTGTCATGGCTTGGTTAAAGGAAACAGGAACAGGAGAAGAGGCATAGTAATTCTTCCGTTGATACTTGTCTGTGAATAATTTCCGCAGCACTTTGCCTTTGGAATCCACGATAGAGTACTCCACTGTTTTGGCGTTGCGCAAGAAGGATAGGGCAGGTGCTGCTGTATCATATACACCATCTGCATTTGGCGAGAAGGCGATTTTCTCCGGATTCAATGTGTCATTGAATGGGTCAACTCCGTAATACTCGCCGGTCACAGGATCAGCCATACCGGTAGCTCCATAGAAGGAATCCGGTTCATTTGGCATGGGATCGATGATATTGGCTTTATTCCAATCTCCCTTAAAGCCGACAAATGGAACAGATAGCGTCGGCAAGGAATCTTCCTTGTTCTTCGCTTTTAAGAAGACAAAGCCTTCCGTGAAGTACCCATTTTTGAATGCCTTCTCAAGATCTGATTTGGCATTTTTTAAATTGATGGTAATAGTGAAGTCCTTTGATTTCCCTGCTTTAATGGTTAATGTCTTATCAGACGTGACAACTGCTTTTGCGATTTCTTGAGGTGTTAAATCATTGAAGAGTGCGCCGCCTGATTCATAGAGGGCATCTGTCAATACGCTCGTGTCGACCGTATAGGTCGCATCCTTTTTGCTGAAGTTGGTCGCTGTTAGTGTGAAGGAGAATTGGTCCTTCGTGATTTCCTTTAAGGTGACTTTTCCTACGTCCGTACCCTTTTGGACAACATAGACTGGAGTATGGATGGCTGAGTTTAGCTGCATCACGCCTGCACCTTGTCTGCGCGGTGAATAATAGGTCTTGCCTTCTGGGTCCTTGATGGTTGCTGATGTGTTCATTAATAAAGTTTTCGCGCGCTGAACCTTATCTTTGCCAGTTAGCTTAGGGAAGATTTCTTCTACATATTGAAGGACTAATGCTGAACCGCCGGAAACATGCGGGGCGGCCATGGACGTTCCGCTCATAACACCGTATTTATCATTATTTAGGGTGGAATAAATCTTCCCGCCTGGTGCCGTGATCTCAGGCTTGAAATCAAGGTTAGGCGTTACACCCCAAGAAGTGAAGGTGGATAGGTGGCCTGCTGACGTGTTTTCCAGCTGAATCATGTCCCCGGTGAATTGGACTGTTCCAGTGCCGCCTGCTTCAATTATTTTCTCTTCAAATTTTGTTCCATCGCTCACGCGTAAGGAAACGAGCGGGATTGTTGGGTTGTTTAAGGCCATGCTGACGAAGTCGCCGTGAGCAGCTGTTCCTCTTACGATGATACCGCTCGCTCCAGCACTCTCCGCTTGCTTCTGGATCTCTCCGTAATTTGGGTTTGCTGCGCTTCGGACGGCAAACACAATCTTGCCTGTAACGTCCTTGCCCTCATATTTATCTGGGGCACCATCTCCGACATAAACGACTTCCTGTTCAGCTTTTTTGAAAACATCAAGCGGGATAGGGGAGGCCTGTGTTTTATATCCTGCCTCATATGGGACACCGCCGATTGTGAAGATGAACTTATCGACAAGGACATGCGTGTTTTCAAGTGATGCAACAGAAAGGGAATCCTTCGACAGACTTGGCGCACCGACTAAGCCGATATCCGGGTTAGAGGCGAGCGGGTCATGGTACCCATCTGAGAACTGGGCAGAGTTCCCGGCAGAGATGGACATGAGGACACCATTCTGTACGGCTCTTTCAATTGCCTTTTGCTCAGGTTCTTCCGGGTTTTGGAAGGCACCTGTTGAACCTAGGCTCATATTGATGACATCGGCGCCAAGCAAGATGGCATCATCAATCGCCTTAATGTAGATATCTCCCCAAGTAGACGGCATGGCTGCGTCATTTCCGAAAACTTTCAGCGCCAATAATTGTGTTTCAGGAGCAATTCCCTTGATGCCGCCTGTTTCCTTTTGGCCATTAGCGCCAACCGTTCCGCCGACATGCATCCCATGCATAGATGCATCTGGACCGAGGTCGAGGATTTCTTGGTTTTTGTCATAATAATTGTAGCCATATGGAACCTTGACTGTGTGGTATTTGCCTGGAAGCTTGTTCGTGGAGATAGATGCTTTCACATCATTTTCAGATAGTTTAGCTGATTCTTCGTCGGTAAGGACCATATCCTTATGACTTGGGTCAATTCCGGTATCAACGACGCCGACAACCGTGCCGGTACCATCATATCCTTCTACCCAGGTCTCTTCAGCTTGGACAATATCTCCGCTTGAAACCATATCCGGTTTCGCTTTTGGACGTTCATATTCATTAGCGATGGAAACGGATGATACATTGGACAGGCTTTCGATATCTGGAATGTCAGAAACCTTTACCTCTCCGCTGACACCGTTAGCAACGACTGTGAAGGAATTTTCTACGGTGAATTTAATGTTCTTTTTCTTGATGGAGGAGAGAAGGCTTGATTGCTCCTCTTTCACAGGAGATTGCAGAGCGTTTTGCTTAGATTTGGATAATTCCTTGAAAAGGACACCCTGCTCTGTCGCGTATTCGATTGCTGGTGTTCCTTCTAGTTCAATGATGACTCGAACCTTTTCATTTGGATCATCAAATTGGCTTAAATCTAGCTTCGTTTTTGCTTTGCCGTCAAGAGAGCCGGAGCTTTTTTGATTATCTGTATTGGCGCTCGCACCCCCAAGACCAAACAATAGATTCGAGAGTAATAGAATAACCGCTAAAAGAATAGCTGATCCTTGTTTGAACATGTTTTTCAATCCGATTTCCTCCTCTTTAGTGTTGATAGATAAAAGAATATGAGCCTCCTTTTCATAGGTATGTAGTTGGAGTCATAGGACTACCAATATGTTAAATTTACCATTTTGATTCTTATATATAAAGTAAAATTTGTAAATATTTAGTATATTAAGAATTTTGGTGGGGAAGCATGTGGTTCCTTTATTCCTTTTGGCACGTAAAAGTCTCAGAACTTTCTCAGTCTCGAGACCTAGTTAAAAATCAAGCTCAAGGTCGTTATCTGAAAAAGGGAATCCAGCTAAACTTGAACTATAAGGAGGGAAATAAAATGAAAAATATCGGAATACTCATCATAGCGCTTATCGCCGGCTTTATTGTCATCGGCAATTTAGGGTCAATCCTCATCTTGGCGATTTCAGTGGGGGCGCTCTATTTGGTCTCTAAGCAGTATTTAAAGGCTGTGACTCAAAACGAAAAGATCATTTGGGGCATCATCGGGCTCATTATCTTGATTGCTGCCATTAGCAATTTGCCGGCATTCATTGGTCTAGCCGCCATGGTTCTGCTCTATTATTTCTATAAGAATTATAAGGAAGAGAAGAAGGAGAAGGTGAGCTATGAAGACCCGTTTAAGAAGTTCGAGAAAGAATGGGAAGAATTAAGCAAAAAATAAGAAGAGGAGTGCTGGATGCTATGACAGATTTGTTCACGAAATTAAAGAGGACATTGGAAGCGGATTTATACGCAGTAATGGAAACAAAGGATAAGAAGCATCCTTTGTTTAAGCTGAATCAATATTTGCGGGAATCAGAGATTGAGGTCAGGCAAGTGCAGCGGTTGATGGAGCGGCAGTATCGTTTGAAGGAGGAAGTAAAACGCGAGCATCAGACAGCCCTTGAGATGGCGCAAAAACGCAAAGGTCAAGCCGAGATTGCAGGCAGTACAGAGGGGGCTCGGGAGCTTTATGAGTATGCGGTTCGTGAACAGACGATTTATGAGGACCGGGCATCACGCCTTGAGCATATGCTTGTGCAAATCGATCTTGACCTCAAACAGCTTGAAGATAAATTCACCACAATGAAGCAGAGCTTGAAGGATATGCATATTAAACGGCTTGAATTAATGGGGCAGGATAATTTGGCCAAGGTGCATGGGAAGATGGAAGAACTGCTTGAAAAGGGAAGGGTTCCTAATGGAAAAAGGAAATCTTCAGACAGAGACAGTGATGCCTTGGACATGCGGGTTAGGGCAAACCATTATGGAATGATCATGGATACACGTCTTGCTGCCATGGAGAAAGAGGCGAAAAAAGAGTAAGGAATTAGGCTGGAAAGATGGTATGCTAATAGATAGGGCGCAGGTTTTGTTACTTGTGCCTTATCGGACTTTTTGGTAGGGGGCAATAATATGTCAGGGTCTAAGGAACAATCACAATTAAAGCTCATATTAGTTGGCATATTGATTGCAGGCTTGTTCGAAATTATTTTCATCCGCTTCGATGAGCTGCTTTTTAGTGGAATTGTTGCTCTAGTATGCCTGTATTATGGATATAAGAAATACGCTACCTTGACTGGAAAGATTGTTTTATGGGTTGGTATTTTCTATGCAATATCCGGGCTGATCGGCTTATTCGTCGTGCGTGCTATTATTTTTATTTTTTTACTATTTTTTCTTCTCCATTACTTGCAAAAAAGACGAAAGCCTGCTGAGATTACACCTTCCTTTAAAGGATATGAGGAAACAAATCTTGTGACGGTTCATGGGCTGGTTTCAAGCCGCTTATTTGGAAATCAATCCACACCTGAAGAGATTTATGAGTGGGATGATATCAATGTGGCAGTTGGATTTGGGGATGTGGTGATTGATTTAAGCAATACAGTACTCCCGAAAGAAGAATCCATCATTGCCATTCGCAATATTGCTGGGAATGTGGAGATCCTTATTCCGCATGATATTAGCATAAAGCTCTCCCATACGGCACTATATGGGTCCGTACGCTTATTTGACCAAGAAAAGCGGGATATCCGTAATCAGCAGATTGCCTATAAGACGGAGGGATATGAGGAATCGAGCAGCCGCATCAAAATCGTGACCTCTATCGGTGCAGGAAGCATCGTGGTGAGGCGGGTATGAGCATTATTAAACGCCAGATTCTTATCTGTCTGACCATTTCCGTTATCGTCGTGATTGTTGTGGCCGGGACTTATTATTATGTGTTCAAACCATCTGACTGGCAGCCTTTTTACGAGAAAGAGATTTATCATATTCCATTCATTTTGTTTGTCCCGAGTGCTGCCATTGTGATTGGATTATTATTCGGGATTGGAAGCGGATCTTTTTATAGAGGTGAGATCAAGAGTCTTGATGAATCAATCTATAAGGTGAAAAAAGGAGAGAGCATCGAGCAGGGGAGGGAATTGCGGATTACGGATATCCAGGAAGCTGCGGAGAAATTACTCGATGTGCAGAACGCCATGCTCGAGCAGGTAAGACGGACGCAGCTCCTCGCCACTGAGAAGACCCAGGAGCAGGAAAAGCTCGTTCAAAGCATGGTGAAGGAGGAGCGGAACAGGCTGGCAAGGGAATTGCATGATTCCGTCAGCCAGCAGCTTTTTGCGGCCTCAATGCTCATCTCTGCGATTAATGAGACCCCTGATGCACCTCATGAATGGCAGACAAAGCAATTGAAGCTTACCGAGGGAATGATTCAGCAGTCCCAGCTTGAAATGCGTGCCCTTCTTCTTCACTTGCGCCCAGTACAGCTAAAGGGTAAACGCCTGAAAGAAGGGGTTGATGACCTCTTGCATGAACTGAAGCAAAAGGTTCCGTTTGATGTTCGCTGGAATGTGGATGATTTGCTATTGGAGAAGGGAGTCGAGGATCATCTTTTCCGTATCCTCCAGGAATCGGTCTCGAATACTCTTCGTCACGCGAAGGCAAGCAGGTTGGATATATATATCGTTAAGCATGAGCAATCAGTTATTTTACGGGTCATTGATGATGGCAAGGGCTTTGACACAACGTCGGCAAAATCGGGTTCCTACGGATTGCAAAACATGCGTGAGCGGGCTCTCGAGATTGGCGGTGCCTTCAAGATTATATCTTTTCCAAATCAAGGGACACGTGTGGAAGTGCGGGTTCCAATCGTGAACGTGGGGGATAGCAAATGATAAAGGTAATATTAATAGATGATCATGAAATGGTGAGGATTGGCGTCTCTGCCTATTTGTCCTCCCTTGCGGATATTGATGTGGCAGGTGAGGCAGGAAGCGGCGAGGAAGGTGTTGCCTTGGCGCTTTCCTTGCGGCCGGACATCATCTTGATGGATTTGGTCATGCCAGGCATGGATGGCATCGAGGCAACGAAGCGCATTATTGCTGACTGGCCAGAAGCCAAAATTATCATCGTCACAAGCTTCATAGATGACGAGAAGGTTTATCCTGCGTTAGAGGCAGGCGCCATCAGCTATATGCTTAAGACATCAAAGGCAAGTGAGATTGCTGCATCTATCAGGGATACGTACAATGGCCAAACTGTTCTTGAGCCTGAAGTTACTGATAAATTAATGGCCAAGCTGAGAAAGCCAAAAACACAGGCATTACATGAAGAATTGACGGGCAGGGAAAGGGAGATCCTCCAGCTGATGGCGAAAGGAAAATCGAATCAAGAAATCGCGGATGAATTGTTCATCGCCATCAAAACGGTTAAAACACATGTAAGTAATATCCTGTCCAAATTACAGGTGCAAGACCGGACACAGGCCGTTATATACGCATTTCAGCATCATTTAGTGGAAGTGGAGGAGTAATCCTTCGCTTTTTTGTTTACAAGAGATAGACAATAGCTTCTTCTTAAATAGGCACAAAAGGCTGCCCGCCAAAGCCTTTGGAAACGGACTTTGGCAGGACAGCCTTATTTAATCACGTTTGTGCATGGTGCCTTCGTAATCACGTGTTCTTTCTTTCTGAACGGCTTGTTCCTCAGGCGGCTGGGTATTTCGTTCGAGGTCTTCTGTGTCCTGTCCCATTCCGCGCAGGAAATCGAGTAATAAACCAACGGCGCGATTGACTTCCGGGTCCTTTAGGGTTTTGGCAAAACCGAGATAACTGATTGGCTTTTCCTGTTCTTTGTTCTCGGACATTCGGGCGACACCGGCATTTAATTTTACCACAAATGGCTCAAGCTGCTTGACGTTAATCGTACCTAGGACGCCGACCAATAGCAGCATATTTTTGAGAAGATTCGTTGCTTCCGGATTATCGAGCGCTTTGATGATGGTATGGAGTACCTTATCCCCTTCAGCGAATAAGCTAGTGGCCATTGTGAGTACACCGCGGTTGTTCATCTGCTTCAGCAAATCAATCGTTTCAAGAATGGCATCCTTATTGTCTAAAAGAGCTGTTTCAATTTCGCGCAAATCCTGTGCCCGTTTCTCCTCTTCCGTTAATTCAAGCTTGACGACATTTTTGATTGCCTTAGCCATTTTTCCGCCCCACTTTCGCTAAATCTCCAGGGAAGATGTAATCCTTGCGTGCCCATTTACGCTCAACCTCGACTCCTTTTTGCGGGTTTGGATTACCATTGCGGTGGTTGATGCGCGGAAGCGGGCTGTCGCCATCATAACTGATCACTTCCATCTTCGCCGAAATTTCCTTGTAGGCAGGGGTATCTGTATCCTTATCAGCAAAGCTTGATGTTAATAAATTGATTGCACCGTCGCCAGAGTCATTCAATGGGAGATAGACTTCTTTCCCTTTGACCCGGTCTGTGATGAGGCATTTCACTTTTGCGACCCCATATGGAGAGGTTAAGCGGACAAGTGTACCGTCCTTTAAGCCTCTTTCCTCGGCAAGCTCAGGTGACACCTCAAGGAAGACTTCTGGTGTCTTTGAGGCAATTCCTTTGGATTTATAGGTCATATTGCCTTCATGGAAATGCTCAAGCAAGCGCCCGTTATTGATATGCAAATCATATTCCTCATCAAATTCAAGCGGTTTTGTCCATTCGACCGGGAAGAGTCGGGCTTTGCCATCCGGGAATGGGAATCGGTCCTTGAAAAGAAGCGGTGTATCAGTTCCGTCAGGGGCAACCGGCCATTGCAGGGTGTTATACCCTTCAAGCAAATCATAAGAGACACCAGCATAAAGCGGTGAAAGGGAGGCTGCCTCTGCCATGATTTCACTTGGATGACTATAATTCCAGCCTGCTCCAAGCTTATTGGCTACTTCCATGATGATCTGCCAATCCGGTTTGGAATCGCCGAGCGGCTCCATTGCTTGATACAAGCGCTGGATGCGGCGTTCGGTGTTTGTGAATGTTCCTTCCTTCTCAAGGCTTGGTGCAGCAGGGAGGACAACATCCGCAAATTCGGCTGTTTTGGATAAGAAAATATCCTGGACAACGAAGAAGTCAAGCTTTTCAAAGGCGGCGTGTACATGATTGATGTTGGAATCGACCAATCCCATTTCTTCGCCTTTTAGATACATCGCTTTTAAGGAGCCGGCATGAATGGCTTCAATCATATCATGGTTGTTCAGGCCAGGGCGGTCTGTTAATTCAACACCCCATGTTTTTTCATACTTGGCGCGAACATCAGGGTCTGAAACGAATTCATAGCCAGGGAATCGGTCAGGCATGCTGCCAAAATCACTCGCGCCTTGAACATTATTATGTCCGCGCAGCGGGTAGGAGCCGGCGCCAGGTCGAGCATAATTCCCGGTAATCAGCAATAGGTTAGAGATAGCTGTGCTTGAATCACTTCCGCCAAGATGCTGGGTGATGCCCATTGCCCAGAGTACGCATACGCCATCAGATTCATGAATGGTTTTGGCAATCGTCATTAAATCTTCTTTTGATATGCCGGTTACTTCCTCAGCATAATCCAGGGTATATTTCTGGATGCTTTCAATATATTCTTCAAGACCGTTTACTTTCTCTTCAAGGAAGCGTTCATCTGCCCATCCTTGATCGATAATATATTTTGTTACAGCAGAAAGCCATACGAGGTCTGAGCCTACTTTTGGCTGCACGAATAAATCTGAGCGGTCGGCCATTTCATGCCTCCGGATATCGGCGACGATTAATTTTTGACCGTGCAGTTTATGAGCTCGTTTAACGCGAGTGGCAAGCACTGGATGAGACTCCGCTGTATTGGAGCCGATGACGATGACGCAGCCTGCTTGTGCGATGTCCGTGATGCTGCCGGAATCTCCTCCATAGCCGACTGTACGGAACAGACCGACGGTTGCTGGTGACTGGCAATAACGGGAGCAGTTATCTATGTTGTTCGTACCGATGACCCCTCGTGCAAGTTTTTGCATGAGATAGGATTCTTCGTTCGTGCATTTGGAGGAAGAGATGAAGCTCAAAGCATCAGCACCATGCTCTTCCTTAATTTCGGTGAATTTAGAGGCGATGAGATTGATTGCTTCCTCCCATTCTGCCTCCCGGAAGTGGTCGCCTTCACGGATAAGCGGTTTTGTCAGACGTTCCTCGCTATTGACATAATCCCATCCGAATTTACCTTTCACACAGGTAGAAATGCCATTGGCTGGTGCCTCGACTTGAGGTTCTACTTTTAAAATCTTGCGTCCTTTTGTCCATATATCAAAGCTGCAGCCGACACCGCAATACGTACATACGGTTTTCGTCTTCTTGATTTTCGCATCGCGCATCGCTGATTCTACATCAGAGACGGTTAGGATGGAGCCATACCCGGTTTCGACTCCCTTGATAATTTCAATCATCGGGCGGAGGGTTGGTTTCTCAATCGCGGTCATGAAGCCGGCTTCCCCGACCATGCCTTTCTCCATCATCGCATTACATGGGCAGACGGTTGAGCAATGTCCGCAAGAAACGCAAGAAGATTCATTGATTGGCACATCATTATCCCAAATGACACGCGGCTTATCCCGTTCCCAATCAATGCTTAGCGTTTCCGTCACTTGTACATCCTGGCAGGCTTCAACACAGCGCCCGCACAGTATGCATTGGTCCGGGTCATAACGGTAGTATGGATGGGAATTGTCCTCTTGGTAGGGCTTCGATTCGAAGGGGGTGCTTTGATGATTAATCTTCATTTCCTTAACGGTATTATGTACCTCACAACCCCCGTTATTATAGTCGCAGACTGTACAGTACAGCTCATGCTTATGCAGAATACGGTCCATCCCAATGACTTGGGCTTTTTTTACTTCTTTCGAAGAGGTGTCGATGACGTCTCCAGGCTTGACAATCGTCGAACAGGAACGCACCAATTCGCCATTTACATTAACAATACATGTGTCACATGTTTCAATCGGCCCTAAGCTAGGATGATAGCAAACGCTCGGAACCTCGATAGAACTGTCTGAGAGCAATTGCAGAACCGTTTGCTCAGCCTTCAGTTCCATATCGACTCCGTTGATTTTGACCTTATTATTGCTCAAGTTGCCAAACCCCTTTCGATAAAAAATAGATAATACCCCAAAAATAAACACACTTAATGAACCTCTACCCTGTTTATAAAGGGTAAAACACCATTTATGGAATATGTGTCAATATATGTTATTTTTACTCAAGGAGAGGGTAAAGACAGGAAATGGTAGGTGAGGAATGTGGATGAGAAAGTAATAAGGAAACAAACAATAACGAAATATATGGATGGGAAACTGGAAGAGAAAGTGGACGAGATAGCGGTGGAGTTCCCTTTCACGATTCATGTAAATGGTGAAGAGTTTGCAACAATGGTATGTACACCGAGCCATTTGGATGAGCTTCTTCTCGGTTTCTTAGCTTCTGAGGGCATAATCCGCTCAAAGGATGACATTCAGGACTTCCATATAGATGAGGGAAAGGGACTTTGCTATGTGACGCTTCATCATGCGGCTCCAGTTAGCCAGCATGAGGCAGGGAAGCGTTTCATTGGTTCCTGCTGTGGAAAAAGCCGTCAATTTTATTATCAAGTAGATGTGAAAACGGCAAAAACCTCGTATTCAAGGGTGATTCTCTCGCCAAAAGAGTGTATAAGAATGATGAGAGAGCTGCAGGATAGCAGCACCTTGTTCAAAGGGACGGGCGGTGTTCACAATGCGGCGCTTTTCCTTGGCAAGGATATGATTGTGGCGAGATCTGATATAGGCCGCCATAATGCCCTTGATAAATTGCTCGGTCATTGTCTTATTCATCATATTCCTGTCCGCGATGGGGTTGTCGCTTTTAGCGGCCGTATTTCCTCTGAGGTTCTATTAAAGGCGGCAAAGATTGGTGTCGGTATCATACTGTCAAAATCAGCTCCAACGAACCTGGCCATTGAGCTGGCTGATGATTTGAATATCACAGCCATCGGGTTTATTAGGGGAGGCGGCTTTAACATATACTCCCATCCTGAGCGGGTGAAGGTGACATCAATTAAAGAATGTGCAAAATTCGAGTCAAATAAATAACAGGATTACCAATAACTATTATAGAATTATTATAAAAGATTTCGATATCATAGAAGGGGCAAAAGTATAAGAGAGAAGGAATAAAATGAGTGAACAAGTTCAACAAGGTGTCAGTCAGAACGCTGTAAAGGAGAAAATATGGACGCGTGATTTCATCTTAATTTGCATCACGAATTTCTTGATTTTCTTAGGATTTCAGATGACGCTGCCGACGATTTCTCTTTATGTGAAGGAGCTTGGCGGAAGCGACCAATTGATTGGATTCGTCGTTGGAATATTTACTTTTTCAGCCCTTTTGATACGGCCATTTGCCGGACAGGCTCTTGAAACAAGAGGACGGCGCCTGGTTTATATCGGAGGCTTGATCGTTGTTATTTTGACTGTCGGTACTTTCGGTTTTTTGGCGAGCATTGCCTTGCTTTTCCTTATGAGAATCATGCAAGGATTTGGCTGGGGCTGCTTAACGACCGCTTCCGGTACAGTGGCATCTGATGTCGTGCCGGCTACAAGAAGGGGAGAAGGACTCGGCTATTTTGGTTTGTCAGGGAATTTGGCAATGGCTATTGGTCCTTCCATTGGTCTTGCGCTTGTTGTCGTGATGCCATTTAATCAATTCTTCTTGATTTGCGCGGCTTTGCCGGCATTCGCTCTCTTGGCAGCTAGCCAAATTCATTTTAAGAAGGGGGAACGCAAAGCAGCAGCTTCTGCCGGGAAACGAAAATTCCTGGATTTATATGAAATAAGCTCATTGAAGCCTTCTGTTTTGGCTTTCTTTATCACATTCACCTTCGGAGGAATCGCCACATTCTTGCCGCTTTACACGGCTCAGAAGGGCGTGGAAGGAATTCAGTGGTATTTTCTGGTTTATGCGGTTTCGGTCATGCTGACTAGAACATTTGCGGGTCAATTATATGACCGAAAAGGACATAAAGCCGTTTTCCTCCCAGGTACATTGCTGATCGTGATTGCGATGTTCCTGCTGGCTTGGATGCCGGGAACTGCCGGGTTATTAGTAGCTGCCTTCTTATATGGATTTGGTTTTGGGAGTGTCCAGCCGGCCTTGCAGGCTTGGGCGATTGACCAGGCTCCGGCAAACCGGAAAGGAATGGCCAATGCGACATTCTATTCCTTCTTCGACCTCGGGATTGGGATAGGAGCCATTTCTTTTGGGCAGATTGCCCATTCTTTCGGATATGACAGCATTTATGTAACCGCTGGAGTTTCTGTATTAATTGCGATGGTTATATATGTGGCTATGACAAGAAAAAGAGCTGCATAAAAAAGAGAGATGCCAGTTTATTGGCATCTCTTTTTCTATGGATTCAATTGGTTTCATAATGGTACTGAATTTGGCTGTTCCTTGAGATGCTCGTTCTCCTGTGTATTCTGATTCGGATTGAATTCATTCTCAGATTTCGATACGACCACCGTTGCCACTCCGTTTCCAATCAGGTTCGTGATTGCGCGCGCTTCAGACATGAAACGGTCAACACCAATCAGAAGGGCAATCCCTTCAACAGGAATCATCGGGAAGGCAGCTAATGTGGCGGCCAGAGTGATGAAGCCGGAGCCAGTTACGCCCGCCGCCCCTTTAGAGGTAAGCATCAAAATTCCGAGCAAAGTGAGCTCCTGCCAAATCGTCAAGTCAATGCCGTAGGCTTGGGCAATAAAGATGGCTGCCATTGATAAATAGATGGAAGTTCCGTCGAGATTAAATGAGTACCCAGTTGGAATGACTAAACCGACGACTTGCTTGGAGCATCCGTAGTTTTCCAGCTTGCGCATCATAGCCGGAAGAGCTGATTCAGAAGAAGACGTCCCTAAGACAAGCAAGATTTCTTCCTTGATGTAGGCCATAAATTTGAAAATATTAAATCCATAATATTTGGCGATCGACCCCAGTACGATGACGATAAACAAAAACATCGTTAGATAGACAGAGCCCATTAATTTCCCGAGAGAAACGAGTGAACCGAGCCCAAAATTGCCGATTGTGTAAGCCATCGCGGCAAAAGCAGCAATAGGGGATATCTTCATCACCATATTGACAATTTTGAAGAAGATATCAGCCACGACTTCAAAAAATGAAATGACCGGTTTGGCTCTCTCGCCAATTGATGCGGCAGCTAGGCCAAATAGAACGGCAGAGAATAAGACTGGCAGCAATTCTCCTGAAGCAAGTGCCCCGACCACATTCTCAGGGATAATATTCAAGATGAATGCTCCAAAGCCCTGTTCTGTTTCAGAGGCTTGGGTTGTATATTGAGAAACTTCCTCTGTTTCTAAATTGTTCGTGTTCAGCCCGCTTCCTGGCTGAACCAAGTTGACAACAATGATTCCGATTGCGAGAGCGACTGTAGAGACGATTTCAAAATATAATAAGGCTTTGCCGCCAATTTTCCCGATTTTTTTGAGATTGCCCATGCTGCCGATGCCGATGACAACGGTCAGGAAGATAATTGGGGCAATCAGCATTTTGATTAACCGGATAAAAATATCAGCCAGGATTTTAAGACTGGCTCCGAACTCTGGGAACAGGGCTCCCACCATGATTCCGAGGATGATACCCGTGACGACTTGGACAGTCAAATTCTTAAAGATTCTCAAAAGCCAACCCTTCTTTCCTATTTTAATAGTTGTTAGCGCTTTCAGTTCGTTGTGTCTATCTTATCGGATAGGAAAGAGATTGTGGGTTTATGGTTTTAAAAATCTTTTTGGTCTTTTTGGTCTTTAAAAGAGCTGTTTTCTTCTAAAGTGCTGCCTAGCAAGAAGGATTTTCAAATTGATGTGATGAACTTATTATCAACTACATTTTGAAAAGGAGTTTATTAACATTGGATGAGGAACAATTGGTAAGAGCCCTTGAATTACGAAAAGAAGATAAACAGAAAGAATCAAATCATATACTATTCAAAATGGCAGAGGAATATCCTGATCATGCTTTTATTAACTATCAATGTGCATGGAGTTTTGATGTTTTAGGTGAAGAATCAAAAGCAGTTCCCTTCTATGAAAAGGCTATTAAGCAAGGGTTATCAGGTAAAGATTTAGAGGGAGCCATATTGGGACTTGGAAGTACATATAGAACTTTAGGAGAATATGAGAAATCGGAGAAGGTTCTTTTAGAAGGGATGAAATTATTTCCGACTAATAGAGCCATGCAAGTGTTCTATACAATGACCTTATATAATCTGTGTGAGCATAAAAAAGCTATGGAGTTTTTATTAAAATGCTTGATTGATACTACAACCGACTCTGAAATACTTAGTTATAAAGAAGCGATTAATTTCTATCGTGATAAATTAGATGAAATATGGAAATAGTTAGTGGAAGATTCTTTTATGTTGAATATATAGATGAAGAGGGGAAGGATATGGAATTCGAATTTTTGGATTTTGATATTATTAAAGGAGAAGAAATTGATTTACATCTGATTAAAACAGTACCAGGAAACAAGGAAAAGAACTGGGTTCCTGCTTATCATTTCACTATTTCTTTAAGTGGTTCGCTCAAGCCAATTGGTCATATAGATATAAGAATTGGATACAATGAAAACTTGTATTACGGGGGTCATATTGGTTATTCAGTCAATGAGGAATATAGAGGAAGTCACTATGCTGCAAAATCTGTATTGCTTTTGAGAAAAGTGGCACAGGCTCATAAAATGAAAAAAATATTTATTACTTGTAATCCAGATAACATCGCTTCAAGAAAAACGTGTGAATATGTCGGAGCTAAACTTTTAGAAATCGTTGATGTTCCAAAAGACAATGACATGCATCAACGAGGAGAAAAGGAAAAATGCATTTTTGAGTGGGTATGTAGTTAAAGTAGACTTTTGCTGCTACAGGGATGAAACAGCTCTTTTTTTGTGCATCTATGCAGCAAATTAGTTGAACAAGATAGGATAAAATTGAGTAAAAAACTGGAGGACAATCACATGTTAATCGGTTATATGAAAGAAATTGTTCGCCATCCCGTAAAATCTTTTTACGGGGAGAGTGTACAGAAAACAAGGGTTATGGAATATGGATTGTACGGAGACCGCAGTCATGCTTTTTTAGATGAGACAAGACCCGGAACGTTTTTAACCATAACTCAATTTCCAGAAATGGCTCGATATAAAGCAAGGTTTGCAGGCGAAGAGTTATTGGAGAAGTATCCTCAAGTCGAAGTAATGACACCTGAGGGCAAGATTTTTGATTGGGGAAATGAAGAATTAACGAATGAAATTGAACGCAAATCGAACCGGCAAATTTCTCTTATTACATATCCCCCTGCTCAAGTACCTTTAGGAGCCATTGAAGAAGAACACATACAACTTGTGACAGACGCTTCATTAGATAAATTGAAAGAAATATGGGGAAAATCTGAAATTGATTATAGACGTTTTCGTCCTAATTTACTTATTTCTTTAAAAGAAAAAAGACCCTTTATAGAAGAAAAATGGTTTGGCAAGCGAGTTAGAATAGGGAATCAAGTTGAAATAGAATTAAAAAGACATTGTGAAAGATGTATGATTATTACGGTTGATCCTGAAAGTGCAGAAAGGGATACGACTTTGCTGAAAACAGTTGCAAAAGAAAGAAATAATTATTTTGGCGTATATGCTTCTGTTATAAAAACGGGTGAAATTAATGTGGGTGATGAAGTTTTTCTTTTAGAATAATTTATACTTAGAAAAATAGAATTAAAAACATATAGATAGTGAAGAAATCTAGTTAAAGTAACGGACATTACTCCAATTATTCAAGGGGGGGTGAATCAGCAGTGAATCACAGGTGAATCAATTAGGGATGTAGATACAGGAGCTTCGTTTTTCTTTTCCAGAGTATATGTTAATATACCAAAGCGACGTATATCTTTTTGATAAATTGATTAGTTAGTAAGGAGCATGATGATTTGAGAAAGTATAACGAGAAACTAGAACAAGCACTAAAATACGCAAAGGTAACCAATCAAATTGAAGGTAAAGAAGTAAGCAATGAAGTTATCGATTTAGTACGGGACCTGCATACTAACCAAATCACGAAAAAGGAATTTGACGAAGAGGTCATGAGACGCTTGAATGCCAAATATGGAGAAGATTAATATTTAGACAATTAAGCAGCAATCACCAGACGGTAGATTGTTGTTTTTTACGAATGAATGAACACTTGTGTCGTGTAGTCTGTTAAGAAATCCACATAAGCTATTCTATCGTTGTAAGAAAGGGACTTTAGTTGAACGAGGGAGACAGTCAGAAAATAGCTATCTCTAATTTTATTTATGCATTAGCAACAACGTTTACGAAAAAAGCCAAAAAAAGACCCTCCCAACAAGAAGGTCTCATTCTTTCACTGTCTGTTCAATTTCCCTCAAAAGCTTTTTGCCATAATGACTCTCATAGTAGTTGTATAACGGTTCGAAGGCTTCTCTCCATTCGAGTTGTTCGGTCTCGCTCAATGTGCGGATATGGAAGCCGGGCATGTCCTCCATTTTCTTTAGTGCTTGCCGGTTCATTGCCTCGGATTGCTTCAAATTCCAGGCGGTGGCCTCCTCCATCGCATCAGTGATGGCTGTTTGCAGATTTTTGGGGAGGCTGTCCCAGAATTCCCCGTTGATCATGACGGCATATCCGAGGATGCCATGATTCGTTATAGTCATTTGTTTCTGTACTTGATAGAAGCCTTTGGAATAAATATTGGAGAGGGTATTTTCCTGTCCGTCGAACTGTCCATCTTCCAATAAGGTATATACTTGATCAAAGGAGGCTTCCTTTGTTTCGGCTCCAACGAGGTTCAACTGTCTCACGAGCATGTCACTTGGCATGGTTCGCAAGGTGAGCCCTTCTAAGTCTTGCGGTTTTATGACAGAATCCGTGGCAGTCGTGAATTGCTTAAAGCCATTATTCCAGAAGGCAAGGCCTTTCACATTATGCTTGTCTAGCATTCTTAATAATCGATCCTTTGTCGGTCCGGTAAAAACAGCCTGAATATCTTCGTTAGTTTGAAATAAATAGGGCAAATCTAGTACCTGCCATTCGGGTATCCAGTCTGTCACCTTGGAAAAGGAGGGAGCAATCATTTGCACATCGCCGTTTTGAAGGGCGTTTAGCTCCTCCCCATCCGAATAGAGCATGCTATTTGGATAAATCTCTACTTTAATAGCACCGTCTGTCTTCTCCTCGACTAGCTCCGCAAATTTAGCTGCCGTCAATCCTTTTGGAGTGTTCTCTGCAACTACATGGCTGAAATTCAAGACAATTTGTTCATTTAAGCCTTCTTGTTCATGATCGACAGGCAAGCTTGCTTTCTCTCCAAAGCCATACTGATCTCCTAAATAGAAGACAAGGGCAAGAATTATCAGGAAGGCTGTAATCATAAAATTCTTCATTGTATTCCCCGCCGCCTTTAAACATTCTTGACATTATTCTACCACGGTTCTTGGTGGTACAATGGAAAAAAGAGGTGGAGAGGGGAGAGGGCATTGGGCAAGAGACCATTATCTATTCATTGGAAGGTCATGCTGATGACCTTTTTCATCATTATCTGTTCCTTTACTGTTGCCGGCATCTTTGTGCTTGAAAGTGTCATGGAAATGAAGGAAGAGGAAATCAGTGAGCGAGCCATGCTGCTCTCAAGAACGGTTGCTGAACTGCCTGAAGTGCAAAAGCAGCTGATGGAGGATGACCCAGTGAAAGCGGCTGCTGCCATCAATCCAATTGTTGAACGCATCAGGGTTATTAATGGTGCTGACTATATCGTTGTCCTTAATAATAAGCGAATCAGGCTTTCTCATCCTGTTAAGCCGATGATTGGCACCATATCACGAACCGCTGATGAGGATGCAGCATTTACGGAACACACATATATCTCAAAAGCAACGGGAGAGCAGGGGACAGTCCTCCGCGGATTTTTCCCGGTCATGGATGAGTATCATCGCCAAATTGGCGTGGTTATCTCAGGCTACCTTCTCCCAACCTTATGGGAAATTATTTGGGGAATACGGATGGAAATATTCCTGGCGGTTGGTTTTTCTCTTTTGTTTGGAGTATGGGGAGCATGGTCACTTGCAAAGAATGTGAAAAGCCGGATGTTTGATCTTGAACCCCATGAAATTGCCCGTCTCTATGTGGAACGGAATGAAACCTTCAACGCAATGCATGAAGGCATTATTGCCATTGATAATCAGTTAGCTATAACCGTTTTTAACGAGAAAGCCTATGAAATTCTTGGAGTAAAAAGGCAGGATGTGATAGGAAAAAGCATCTATGATGTGTTGCCTGATACTCGCCTGCCGGAGATTATTGATTTCAATCATCCTGTTTATAATAAGGAGCTCCTCGTTAATCAGCATTCCATCCTGAGCAATCGAATCCCGATTCAGGTGAACGGCGAGACGATTGGAGCTGTCGCGGTTTTTCAGGACCGGACAGAAGTGAAAAAGCTTGCTGAGGAGCTGACAGGGGTAAAGGCATTTGTGCAGGCGCTCCGTGTTCAAAATCATGAGCACAAGAATAAGATGCATACAATTGCCGGGCTTTTACAGTTAGGAAAGCATAAAAAAGCGATGGATTATATCATGCATGCAAACGAGGAATGGGATGTGCTCATGGACTTCCTTCACGGCCGCATAAAGGATGACAATCTATCAGGACTCCTCCTCAGCAAAGTAAGAGAAGGAAAGGAACTTGGGATTGAGTTCGAAATTGATAAGAACAGCCGCTGGGACCATTTTCCGAAGGGAATGGATCATCATGATTTCGTGATTATTCTCGGAAATCTGATTGAAAATGCCTTTGAAGCAGTGCAGTTATCGAACAAGGCGGAAAAGAAGGTATTTGTCAGCCTGGATCAGACGGATGACCATACGTCTATTTTGATTGAGGATAATGGGATTGGAATGGATGAAGAGACCATCGCAAATATTTTCAAGGATGGCTTTACACTGAAAAGTGAAGAGGGTCATGGGATAGGGTTATTTCTGGTGCATGAGATGGTGACGAAGGGCGGGGGAAGTATTGAAGCAGACAGCGTTCCTGGTGAAGGGACAAGCTTTGTCATTACATTTTAAAGGGGGAAGAGATAATGGAGGCCATTACAATCTTGTTAATAGAGGATGACCCGATGGTCCGTGAGGTTAACCGCGGTTTCATTGAGAGATTAGAGAATTGTAAGGTGATAGGTTTTGCCTCTAATGGTCATGAAGGCTTAAAGCAAATCGAAAAGCTTAAGCCGGAGCTTGTATTCATGGATATATTCATGCCAGAGCAGGACGGAGTCTCGACAATTCGGGCAATCAGGGAACGAAATCTGCCCGTTGAAGTCATCGCTGTTACAGCAGCCAATGACCAAAAGACAATCCGGCAGATTCTTCAATATGGGGCATTCGATTACATCATGAAACCTTTCACCTTTGAAAGAATGAAACAGGCAGTTGCCAATTATAAAGAATACCGGGAGAAGCTCAAAAATGTGAATCACCTGACACAGGACGAATTGGATCGTCTCTTGCATGGCAGACCTGCAGAAGAGCAGCCTGGGAAGCATGGACAGCTTCCAAAAGGACTGAACCGGGCGACATTGGATAAAATCTATCATTTTATTGAAACAAGGAGGGAGCCGACCTCCGCTGAAGAGGTAGCTGAGGGAGTTGGCTTGGCAAGGGTAACTGCCAGGCGCTATCTCGATTATCTAGAGAAGCAAAATAAGGTAGAGCTTATCCTGCAATATGGAGGAATCGGAAGACCGGTCAATCGATATGAAGTGGTGAAGAGCACGCTTCGTTAACTAAATGGAAAAAGAGCAGAAAGAAGGGCATAGATGATAAATGATTGAATATTTATAAACAACAATTAGCATAGGGGGGCTTTGTTTGAGCAATCAAATTAAGGAAGGGGAAATTGCGGCGGCTTTAAGGAGAAAAATATTAGCGGCTATTCTGAGCAGCTTATTATTTGCGCTTATTTCAATGATTGACGGCTTTGATTGGAATGCATTTATGATTGTTTATTATTTAAACCTTATGTTTGTTCTTACGTACGGAGTTATTACTTCCCTTTTTAGTGACTGGATCAGCAGGAAGATTTCTAAAAGGGGTTATATTCGTGAAATTACCTCCTTCTTATTCCATTGTCTTTTCGGAACAATTTTCTTTGTGATAAGTCTTATTTCTGCTATTTTCTTCTTTATTATTGACCGTTTATTAGTAAAGGTGAAGATTGGTTGGCTGTCAGTCATCATAGCATTATTCATCGTAGTGCTAGTCTTTATCATTATGATTAATAGTTAGCCAAGTGGACGGGGAAGGAACCGCAATCAAGATTCCTTTTGATTTGCTGTTCTCTCTCAAAGTGATTCTTGAAATACATAATAAGTTCTTTAAGCAAGCGTTTTTTACTATATTAAGAGCTGCGATTAAGCCTATTTTTTCGTTCTGCAAGGAACAGAAGCGGTAACGAGTTGATATCAATATAAAAAGTGTAATATATTGTATTTACGTTGAAAAATACATATTTTTTGCGTATTTGTAAATTGACCAAACCTTATTCGTCATCTAAGTGTTCGGGATGGTTGAATAAATGTATAGGGAAGGAGCACGAGTTATCAGGGCAGAATGGGCAAAAAGTGTTGTGTAATTTAAGTTCTCTTTTCTGATTATTTCAACTATTGTTGGTGTCATTTCGCGTTAAGGCTAGTTTTTGAGGATATGCGAGATAAATAACCGTCTGGAATCAAAGGGGGCCTAAAAATCCAAAGAAATACATGAATATATATCGGTGGAGATATGAGGTGAAGCATACATTGAAGATTGTCATTGCACCAGACTCATTTAAAGGTAGCTTATCAGCGTTTGAGGCGGCCAAGGCAATTGAAAAAGGTGTGAAGAAGGCCAGGCCAGATGCAGAAACAGTCTTAGTTCCAGTTGCTGATGGCGGTGAAGGGACGTTGGACAGTTTGGTGTCTGCTACCGATGGCCGAAAGGTTCAAGTGAATGTGAAGGGACCATTGCGTAAAATAGTCCAAGCCGAATATGGCGTGCTTGGTGACGAGAAAACATGTGTCATTGAGATGGCGAGTGCTTCAGGATTATGTTTAATCGAGCCATCTCAGTTGAATCCGTTCATCACGACTACGTATGGAACCGGTGAATTGATTAAGAAGGCGCTCGATAATGGCTTTCGAAAGTTTATTCTTGCCATTGGTGGAAGCGCTACCAATGATGGAGGTGCAGGAATGCTTCAGGCGCTTGGAATGAAACTATTGGATGCAGACGGCCAATCGATTCGATTTGGTGGTGGAGCGCTTCGTGAACTTGCACAAATAGATGCCAGTGAATTCGATACGCGTATAGCTGAAAGTGAATTTTTAATAGCCAGTGACGTGCAAAATCCGCTGGTTGGCAGACATGGTGCATCCTATGTATTTGGTCCGCAAAAGGGAGCTACATTAGAAATGGTTGATCAGTTGGACCAAAATCTTGAACACTATGCCGACTTAGTGGAAAAGCTGACAGGTATCCGATTACATGAAATGCCTGGAGCGGGTGCTGCTGGCGGGATCGGCGGAGCATTTCAAGCCTTTTTCCCTTCGGAGATGAGGCGGGGTATTGACATTGTTGTTGAATACACAGGATTAAAGGAAAAACTAATCGGTGCAGAATGTGTATTTACTGGCGAAGGACAAATTGACTTTCAGACAGCTTCGGGGAAAACGCCAATGGGGGTTGCACAGGAAGCTAAGAAACATGGAATACCGGTTTTTGCTTTAGCGGGTTCCATCGGACAGGGGATTGACATTTTGTATGAGCATGGCATCACGAGTGTTCATAGCATCGTAAATGGACCGATGGCGCTTGAAGAAGCCATGAATCGGGGAGCGGAGTTACTTGAACAGACAGCTGAGCAAGTCATTCGCACGTATTTTGGATACAGGGTCTAAAGAGTTTTTCATTGGTATAGGATTGCGGAAAATGGAGATGGGTTGAAATTTCAAACATATAAATAAATGTCAGCAGGGGGTAGGTTTATGTTATTTGTTGTAATTATTCTCGGGGTGTTACTGATTGTCTTGGCAACGACCAAATTCAAGGTCCATCCATTTTTATCATTAATATTGGGTACCTTGTTTGTTGGTATTGCTTCTGGTATGCCGTTAGCATCAATTGTTGAGAACATTAATGGCGGTTTCGGCAGCATAATGGGCGGTATAGGAATCGTCATTGTATTTGGTACGATTATCGGTACAATTTTAGAAAAAGCAGGGGCTGCTTATCGTATGGCAGAAGTGGTTCTTCGGATTGTTGGACCAAAGCGGCCTCAACTGGCGATGAGTATTATAGGATATATCGTTTCAATTCCGGTTTTCTGTGACTCTGGTTTTGTTATTTTGAACAGCTTACGCAAAGCGTTAGCTAAGCGTGCCAAGGTAGCTTTAGCCTCAATGTCTGTAGCATTGGCAACTGGTTTATATGCAACCCATACGCTGGTTCCTCCAACACCAGGTCCAATTGCCGCAGCAGGGAATATTGGTGCAGAAGGGTATTTAGGAACCATTATTTTGATCGGTTTGATTGTGGCCATTCCGGCAGTAGTTGTCGGCTATCTTTGGGCAACAAAGGTTGCTTCGAAAATTGAAGTGGAAGAGGATGCAGAAGAATTAGATTATGATGAAATCGTAAGGTCATTTGGTAAAATGCCATCAACGTTTCAAGCCTTTCTTCCCATTATCTTGCCAATCGTTTTAATCGGAGTCGGATCAGCTGTAACAGCCATGGGCATGGAAGGAAATATTGCTTCGTTCTTGACGTTTTTGGGTACACCGGTTATTTCATTGATGCTAGGTGTAGTGGCGGCACTTCCATTATTGCCGAAATTCAATGAAGAAACACTAACCAATTGGATTGGCGCTGCTTTATTGGATGCTGCTCCAATTCTTTTGATCACAGGAGCTGGCGGCGCATTTGGAACAGTTATTAAAAATACGGGCATTGCGGACATCATTCAAAGCTGGGATATAGCTGATGTCTTTACGGGCGCATTATTCCTATTGATCCCATTCTTAATTGCAGCCGCTTTAAAAACGGCACAAGGTTCTTCCACGACCGCTCTTGTAATTACGTCATCACTAATTGCCCCATTATTGCCAACGATGGGCATTGAAGGTGCAGTGCCTTTAGCACTCGTTGTAATGGCAATCGGTGCGGGCGCGATGACAGTCAGTCATGTGAATGACAGCTTCTTCTGGGTTGTCACACAATTCAGCGGCATGAAGGTGACAGATGCCTACAAAGCACAAACAATGGCAACATTATTGCAAGGTATTGTCACGATCGCTTTCACAATGCTTCTGTGGGTAATATTAGTTTAGTAGATTGATAGTTAGTGAGAAAGACACCTGGATAGTCCCAGGTGTCTTTGGTTTTAGATGAAATGTATGATGTCTAAAGCATCTCAAAACGATTACTTTTGGATGGGCGGCTGATTCTCAAGCGGGATTTCCGCTTCCTTGTTCCGAGTCAATAACGCGAGAAGCGGGCGGGGAAGAGGCACTTCTGCGAGCACCATTCCAGCCAAAATGAGTACAGAACCGGCGATGGCAGCTGGGCCAAGCATTGCGCCATTCCATGCGAAGTCACCAATGACGGCAAATACGGGCTCAGTGGCAAAAATAAGAGCCACATGGGCTGGGGTGGTGTACTTGATGTAATGTGTTTGAGCAATGAAGGCGAATACAGTGGCGAACAAGCTTGTGATCAATAAGGCGATGATAACAATCGGGCTCTTGAAGACCGAGGTCATAATAGGCGGTTCAAACAAGATAGATGAAACGCCGCTTAATACACCGACCGTTAAGCATTGGATGAGCACAAGATTGGCCGTATCAGCCTTTGATGTGTATTTCGCAGTATAGACGAGCTGAAGCCCAAAACAGATGGCACATACAAAGGTCAGGACATCTCCGAAATTAATGGAGGATAAATCCGAAAAAGCCATGATATATAACCCGCATACAGCAAGTGCTGTACCGAAAAGGGATTGCCGCTTTGGTTTGTACCCCAAGATGATAAAGGTTAGGAAGGGTACTAAGGCAACGGATAAACCGGTAATGAAACCTGATTTGCCAGATGAGGTGTACAGTAATCCGTATGTTTGCAAAGCATAGGCGGCAAAAAGCAGGATACCGAGGATGAGACCATATTTAAATTGGCCTGCTGCCTTTTTGAACTGCAGAGGCTTTGAAGCGTTAAATTGCAAATAAACCCATAATAACAGAGCTGCAAGCCCAAATCTCAAGCCATTGAAGGCAAAAGGCGGCAAAGTAGCGATCGCGTCTTGAATGATGACAAATGTCAGCCCCCATACCATTGCGACACTTAATAGTATTGTGTTGGCGGACCAACGATTTCCTGTCATGATTATTCCCCCATCTGAAAATATTGATTTCCATTTTAGTGATTTTCTCACTATTTTGGTCGTACATCAAGTGTGATTTATTTAGCCTTCTAAATGGCGAATGCAAAATTGAGCTCTTGGAAATGTAAATTAATTGAATTTTCGCTAGTTTTGGTATACTTATTTAGGGAAAACAAAATGAAAAAGGAGGAGGAAACTATGCACGATATCATTGTTATTGGAGGAGGACCCGCAGGAGCAAGTGCGGCCCTTTTGGCGGCTAAAGCAGGCAAGAAAACGGTTGTGCTCGATAATGACAAAGGGGTAACAAAACGCGCCTGGTTCGAAAACTTCTATGGAATTGAAGAAATTGGCGGGCCAGAATTGATAGCCATCGGCAAGAAGCAGGCTGAAAAGTTCGGGGCAGGATTCTTTAATGAGACAGTCGTGAAAATAGAATCTGGAGAAGATGGTGTTACGGTCATCACGGAGGGCAATCAATACACCGCGAAAGAAGTAATCATTGCCACCGGCATGCTCGCAACTGTCGCGAATGAATCCGGCATTCAGACGAAGCCAGGTACAGAGCCTCGCGTAAAGACAATCATTGATGTAGATGCAGAAGGGAAAACAAATGTGCCTCATGTATGGGCTGCGGGAACGGTTGCCGGCGAGAGCATGCATGGCATCATCACTGCCGGCCACGGGGCAAAGGTTGCGATTAATGTCATCAGCGAGCTCAATGGCGAACGTTATGTTGACCATGATATGTTGAAAGGCTGAATGAAATAGAGGGGATTGCCTTCGATGGGCAGTCCTTTTTTATAGTGTATGAAGGAGGAGAGACCACCCTAATCCCAGGCTATGTGGGTGAAGGGTAGGCAAAGGGTGGTCGAAGGATGGGAATCGTCAGAGAAGTCCCGCCTTTTGACCATCCTTTTCTCGCCACAATACTTATCTATTTTCCAAACGCAGTTCCCGGTCCACTTTTTCGAGGAATTCTCCTGCTTTTTGTCTGTTGATTACTAGGTCTGCATATAAGTCGAATCCGGTTGGTTCCATATTGACAATCACGAGCTTGGCGCCATGCTGTTTAGCGATGAGCGGAAATTGATTGGCTGGTGTGACAGATAATGAGGAGCCGATGACGATGAATAAGTCTGCTCGTATGCTTTCCTCCTCGGCCATCAGAAATGGCTCCTCAGGCAGCATTTCCCCGAAGAGGATGACGGAAGGGCGCAGCTTTCCGCCGCATGCCTTGCATGCATAATTCTTCTCTAAATACATCTCGCTTCCATATTCAGCCCCGCATGATTGGCAATGGACCTTCTGCAGGGTTCCGTGCAGCTCTGCCACACGTTTGCTGCCCGCCTCCTGATGAAATCCATCTACATTTTGGGTGATGATGCTTTGGATGAGTCCTTCCTCTTCCCATTTGGCCAGAATGCGATGCCCTTTATGTGGACCGTGTTCTTTGACCCCGACAACGCGTTCCCGGTAGAAATCAAAGAATTCCTGTACGTTTTGGTTGAGTGCCTCGGTGCTTGCGATTCGGCTGGGGTCCTTCTTCTTCCATAGTCCTTTTTCTTTGGAACGGAAATCTGGAAGTCCGCTTTCAGTACTCATCCCAGCCCCGCTAAAGATGACGGTATACGTTGATTCTTTCATCCATTTCGCTATTTCCATCATGCTTTCCTCCTCCGTTGTTATGCCCGATTTCCATTATAGCATTTTACATGATAAGAGTTTTTACAGATTTTGCTTGAAACTTTAGTGAGGAGAAGTGATAATAGAATATAAAATTATCAGAAAATTTATACCTAGGGGATATGCAGAATGAAAGTAGTGAAATTTGGGGGTACCTCCCTTGCTTCGGGAGAACAATTGGAGAAAGTGCTTAATATAGTCATATCTGATGAGGATAGAAGAATAATCGTCGTTTCCGCTCCGGGGAAGCGATTTTCAAAGGATATTAAGGTGACAGATTTATTGATTGCGACCGCACAAGCCTGGCTAGAGGGGAGCGAGGATGAGGACTTGTTCCAGGCGGTCATAAACCGCTACCGGTCCATTACAGAGAGCCTTGGCATGAGTGATGACGTAATTGAGCGGATTACAGCGGACCTGCTAGAATTATTAAAGGGGGACCGCAGTAATCCGGATCAGTTCATGGATGCTATCAAGGCGAGCGGAGAGGACAATAATGCTAAATTAGTAGCAGCCTACTTCCAGCACAGGGGAATTGAGGCTTCCTATATTAACCCGCGTGAGGCGGGATTGATTGTGAGCAGTGAGCCAGGAAATGCACAAGTACTTCCTGAATCATATGAAAGATTGTCACATTTAAAGGAGAAACGGGGGATATTGATTTTTCCGGGATTCTTCGGTTATACGACGGATGGGCGCGTGATGACATTCCCGCGCAGCGGATCGGATATTACGGGCTCTATCCTGGCGAATGCTGTAAAGGCAGATTTGTATGAGAATTATACAGATGTCGATGCCGTCTTTTCCGTCAATCCAATGATTGTGGAAAAACCGAAGGAAATCGAAGTACTTACCTACCGTGAGATGCGTGAGCTTTCTTATGCCGGCTTCAGTGTGCTCCATGACGAGGCTCTCATTCCTGCCTTTCGTGCGGGGATTCCGGTTAATATTAAGAATACGAACAATCCTTCTTCCCCTGGGACAATGATTGTCAGCGAGAAGGAGGAAACAAACGGGCCGGTTGTCGGAATTGCAAGTGATAATGATTTCTGCAGCATTTATGTTAGCAAATATTTAATGAACCGAGAAATTGGTTTTGGCCGTAAGCTTTTGCACATATTGGAGGAGCTGGATCTATCCTATGAACATGTTCCATCCGGAATTGATGATTTGACTGTCATCCTGCGCCAGAATCAATTGGACCATGAGAGAGAACAGATTATCGTAAACCGCATCAAGAATGAATTGGACGCGGATGAGGTGAAGGTTGAGCATAATTTATCCTTAATCATGATTGTCGGTGAAGGGATGCGCTCGAATATAGGCACGATGGCTCGCGCCTCAAGGGCATTGGCTGATAAAGGCATCAATATCGAGATGATCAACCAAGGATCCTCAGAGGTATCGATGATGTTTGGTGTGAAGGAAGCGCAGGAGAAGCTGGCCGTCCAAGCATTGTATGAAGCATTTTTTACAGAATTGCCGGTATGAGAAAGAGAGGTGAGGCATGATGGTGAAAGCAATTATTTTTGACCTTGATGATACGCTCCTTTGGGACCAGCGAAGTGTGAAGGAAGCCTTTGCGGCAACCTGCGAAGCTGCAAGGGATAAATATGATCTGGACCCTGAAAGGCTGGAAGAAGCGGTACGGAAGGAAGCGACTAGGCTTTATCAATCGTATGAGACCTATCCGTTCACACAGATGATTGGCATCAATCCATTTGAAGGTCTTTGGGGAAACTTCCTGGATGAGGACGATCAATTTAAGCAATTGGCTAAGGTTGTTCCTGCTTATCGGAAAGAGGCATGGGTGAATGGCCTTAAAGAGCTTGGTGTTGATGATCCTGATTTTGGTGAGGAATTGGCTGAACAATTTCCTAAGGAGCGCAGAAAACGGCCATTTATCTATGAGGATACGTTCACCCTCCTTGATCAGCTGCATGGCCATTATCAATTACTTTTGCTCACAAATGGATCGCCCGATCTGCAAATGACAAAGCTGGAGATTACACCAGAGATATCTCCGTATTTTGATCATATCCTAATCTCGGGAGCATTTGGGAGAGGGAAGCCTGACCCAGCTATTTTTGAGCATGCCCTTAGCCTTCTCGGAGTCTCCGCGGAGGAAGCGTTAATGGTAGGAGATAACCTGATGACCGATATCCTTGGCGCGAATCAGGCAGGCATCCCGTCTGTGTGGGTCAACCGCCATGGTAAACGAGCTGGAGAAGTAAAGCCTGTCTATGAGATTAAGCAGCTATTAGAGTTGAACGAATTATTGACGTCCATTGAGTGAATGGTATGAGGCTCCCGGGGAACCGGGGCCATTTTTTATGGGCATTTTTAGTGGATGGTGGGGCAAACTGGATGGTGTTGACGGTTTTTTTCGCTTTAAAACTGAAAGATGAGAAAGTGGTGATATCTATGATGGATCGGTGGACCAAGGAGACCAAGTACATAATTCTCGCTTCTGCGTTATTGGCCATTTATCTCGCTCCTATGTTCATTTTCGGAGAGGATTCACATATTCGGCTTCATGATAATCTTGATTCAAATATTGCCTGGTATAAGGTATTGAAGGATAATCAGCAATTATTCGGGCCGATTGATGATACGATTGCCCAAATTATTAATGGATTGCCCCGCAATGCGTTTGGGACCGAATTCAGCGGGATTCAGTGGCTCCACTATTTTCTGCCGTCGATGACAGCCTATGCTATCAGCCAGGTGATTGTAAGGGTATTTGCCTTTTTAGGAATGTATCTTTTATTGAAGAAACATTTTTTGAAGGCACAGGAGTATGGGTTCATCCGTGTCTTTGCGGCACTTGCCTTTAGTTTAACGCCGTTTTGGCCGTCCGGCATGCTTTCTACGCTTGGTCATCCCCTCGCCTTATATGCTTTCTTGAATATCCGCAACAGGGATAGCTCATTTAAGGATTGGCTTATCCTTACTCTGCTGCCGTTTTACTCAAGCTTTGTGCTGGGATTTTTCTTCTTTTTGGCCGCGATAGGATTGCTCTGGCTCTATGATGGGGTCATCAGGAAGGTTTGGAATGGGCGTTTCTTCGCTGCCATTCTCTATATGACAAGTCTTTATTTATTGATTGAGTATCGTCTTGTATATTCGCTCGTTTTCCCTGGAGAGCCGAATAGCAGGGATGAGTATTTTAGTGCATATTTGAGTTTTGCTCAATCAGTTCGCCTTATTTTTAAGAATTATGTGGTCGGCCATACACATGTGCTCACCTTGCATCAGTTTATCATCCTGCCTTTATCCTTTTTGGCTCTCTGGTTCATCTTTCGCGATAAGCGATGGAAGAGCGAGAAAACTTTCTTATTTCTGTTTGTGCTTAACTTTGTCCTCTCCGCTTGGTATGCTTTCTGGTTTTATGAGGGCTGGGATTATTTGAAGGAACGGATATCCTTATTGAATGCCTTCAATTTCGCCCGCTTTCATTTCCTGCGTCCGCTTGTGCTGTATTTGCTGTTTGCCTTATCCTGCCGACTGATGTGGAAGGCCGGAATGAAATGGCGGCAATTGGCCAAAATAGCCATGATAGCCCAATTGTTCATCTTGTTCCTAGGCAACCCGGAGGTGTATTACGGAAAAAGGGGCACTCCCTCATTTAAGGAGTTTTACGCCGAGGAGCAGTTTAATGCGATTGATGACTTTATCGGGAGA
>JAEIGA010002370.1_pt1 | contig 30120 bp, 22 predicted proteins | sample 9270691 | NCBI WGS metagenome assembly JAEIGA01 (sample SAMN17057246, study PRJNA624740) | gut metagenome | biome: biome; isolation source: fecal sample | host: Bos grunniens | place: China: Xizang | collected 2019
CAATACGTATCGAGAATATAAAGAAGGGGTTGCATGTGATGGTCGCTTGCCCCGGATTTACCGCCTCGAATGTCCGTTTTTCGGCTCTTACTGCCGATGGCACGGCACAGGGTGAAACTCCTCGCGAGGAGGGTAAGATGATGACGGCCGAGGAGGTCGCAAGAATCGTTGCCAAAGGTATAGCTAAGCGTAAGCGACTCTGCTTGATGGAGGCAGAGGGACGAGCTACACACTTTGTGAAGAAGTTTGCTCCGGCCCTGCTCGACAAAATCTTCTATTGGGTGATGTCCAAGGAGCCAAATTCACCATTCAAATAGAGTTGTGATATGAATAGACGACTCGAGTCACTTGATGTGCTGCGAGGAGCAGACCTCTTTTTCCTGTTGGCGTTGGGCCCCCTTATCCGTCGATTTATCAGGATTGTTGATGTGCCCTGGCTTAACGAGTGCGCGTGGCTCTTCAACCATATGGAGTGGGAGGGGTTCTCGCCGTGGGATATCATTATGCCCCTCTTTATATTTATGACGGGCATAACCATCCCGTTTGCCTTTGCGCGTATTCGAGAGGAGCGCGACTATCGGGCTGCAGCGTGGCGAATAGTGCGACGTGTGGTTGCCCTTTGGGTTTTCGGTATGATATGTCAGGGACGACTTCTGCATCTCGACCCCAGCCGCATATATCTATTTTCCAATACCTTGCAGGCGATTGCTGTTGCCTATGCCGTCTCGGCAATACTCTTTCTTTTTACCAAGTTGCGCACTCAGATTGTAATTGCCATAATGCTTCTTTTAGGATTCTGGGCTGCTATGGAGTTTATATCGGTGGATGGCTATGGTGGTGGCGACTACACTCCGCAGAGGAACCTCGCCGAGTGGATTGATAACGCAGTTCTCGGACGTTTTCGTGATGGAGCAAAGGTTGTCGATGGGGGAGTGGAGTTCAAACCAACCTATCACTATACCTGGATATTGAGTTCGCTGACTTTTGTGGTTACGGGCTTGCTCGGAATGTTTGCCGGCGTTATTGCAAAGTCGCAAATGGACGAGAAACACAAATTATGGTGGTTTGCAGGAGTTGGTACGTCGTTGATAGCCGCAGGTCTGTTATGGAGCATTTGGCATCCTATTATTAAACCGATTTGGACATCATCGATGACTCTTTTTTCGGGCGGAATATGTTTTCTACTGCTGTGGCTCTGCTACTATTTGATTGACTACAAAGGTTATAGGTGGGGATTAACACTCTTCAAAGTCTATGGAACAAACTCCATAGCAGCCTATATGATGCCCCATTTTATCAAGATGAATGCCATCTCTACAGCTCTTCTCTTTGGCCTCGAGCAGTATATTGGCGAGGATTGGTATAAGATGGTTATTGCGCTAGCAAATGTAGTGTTGTCTTATCTGCTACTCTACTACATGTACAGGCGTAAAATATTCCTTAAGGTTTAGAAAAATTAGGTGGGGGCTTCGGATTGTGCGATGCCCCCCCCACTTTGTCGCTACTTCTCGACCTCGATGCTGACAATCGAGATGGTGTGCGAAACGGGTGCTATGGCGCGTAGCATTGCCAATCCGCCACAATATTTATCGGTTGTGAGCTGTATGGCGTGCGAAACCTTTGATTGCTCGTCAATGTGCTTACATTCAAGGTTGTAGCCGATTTTGAATGAGGTGAATTTGCTGCGTCCTTCGACCTTCTCGGTATCCAACTCTCCCTCCATCTTTATCTCTACTTTCAGAGGTTCGATATGCTCTTTGTGGAGTATTGATTGCAGGGTCAAACCAGCGCATAGGGCAGTGGAGTAGAGGAGCAACTCCTTTGGATTGAGTTTGTCGAGTTTAGACGCTTCATTAAGCGCAAAGTGACCATTGTCGGTGGCGTGAATAGTAATAGATTGTTGCATAGTTTTTTGTATGTTAAATGGTTCGTAAACCACCCATACAAAAACTATGCAACATATCTCTCTGCGGAAGCAGAAAACTACTCGCCGAAGTACCTATTTAATAGATGTGCCAAGCGATATCCGGCGCGGCGGAGCTGACTGTCAATCAAATCTTTCGATAGCTCGATTGTGTTATCGCGCAAGTCGGCCGTACCGTCGTTCGGATTCCATTGGTGGATGACATTTGTTGTACGCATACACTCCTTGGCCCAATCGTAATGATTGCCCTTGCACGCCTTTTTGATCTCGCCCTTGGAGTAGGTATCGAGCTCATTGGCGAGTTCTGCGGGCGATTTCTCGAAGCCGTAAATCAGTTCGGGCATTTTATCGTAGAAGCCATGGAATGAACCCATAAGCTCTCCTTTAAGGATAACTTTCGGCGCTGCATCATCGCGACCATTGATGTATTTACAGTGCGAAGGGCAGTGCATATCTCCTATGAAGTGGAGTATAGCTCGAATGTTGAATACTACGGCCGAGTCGGTCAACTCTTTGTAGTTCCCGAGGTTGTATGTGACCAAATCCAGACCACGCATAGTGTCGCCGTTTTGCACCTTGTGTGGTACATTTGGGTCGTGGCGGAAATTTGAGTCGTAATAATATGAATGCCAGCTATTTGTGAATCTGTAAGGAGATTTCTTGCCACGATTAGCATCCATCCACAAGGCATCTTTGGTGATGTCGTAGGATATGTACTTTGCAATGTTCTCCTTCGTCTTCTTGGTGAGATGACGCTTGGCAATCTCAACAACTGTGCGGTGGCCGAGCTTTCCCCAAGCATAGGCATCGCTAACGCCTATGAATATGAGTAGTGTCAATATGGTTAAAACTCTCTTCATTTATATAATCTCAAATGCTATCTCCATCATATCCGTAAACGTCTTCTCGCGCTGCTCGGCTGTGGTCTCCTCGTGGGTTACGAGAGAGTCCGAGATGGTGCAGATGCAGAGAGCCTCGTTGCCACTGCGTGCAGCGTTCATATAGAGTGCGGAGGCCTCCATTTCAACCGCTAAAACTCCCATCTTTTGCCACTTTTTCCAAGCCTCAGGATCGTCGTTGTAGAATATCTCGGATGCGAGGATGTTTCCAACTGCATACTTCACTCCCATAGCCTTTGCCTTCTCTACGGCAGCACTCAAAAGTTCATATGTCGCGATAGGTGCGAAGGTGCCCGGAAGATTGTACTGTGCAGCGTAGTTTGAGTTGTCGCAAGCTCCTTGTGCGATGACGATATCTCCGATGTGCAAATCGGGTTGATATGCACCCGACGAACCTGTGCGGATGATGCGCTTCACGCCATAAAAGTTGTAGAGCTCGAAGGTGTAGATGCTGATGGATGAGATGCCCATTCCGTGTCCCATTACCGATACCTCTTTGCCTTTGTAAGTACCCGTATAACAATACATTCCGCGCACTTCGTTGACGAGTTTAGGATTTTCGAGATAGCGCTCTGCCATAAACTTTGCACGCAGAGGATCGCCCGCCATAATGACGCGCTCGGCAATCTCGCCACGCTTTGCTCCGATATGAGGAGTTGGTGTAAGTTCTGCCATAAATATTTGACTATTTTACATAAAATTTATATGTACAGGTGTGGGTGTAGGTATCTCCCGGCTCTAAAACTACGCTTGGGAATGATGGCTGATTAGGCGCATCCGGATAGCGCTGTGTTTCGAGGGCGATAGCACCACGATAGGCAATCGGCTTGCCAAATTTGTTGTTGTATGAGCCGTCGAAGAAGTTACCGCAGTAGAACTGCAAGCCGATCTGATCTGTCAAAACCTCCATACCGCGACCGCTCTTTGGCGAATAGACATCGGCAACCTTCATAATCTCGCCATTATCCTCGCGGTCGATAGCCCAGTTGTGGTCATAACCTGCGCCCATTTTGAGCTGAACGTGCTCCTCGTTAACGCGCTCACCGATGGCGTGTGGCTCGTTGAAATCAAATGGTGTGTCCTTCACGCACATAAGCTCGCCCGTAGGGATGAGGAACTCGTTAACAGGTGTAATAGCTTTACTCTTGATTGTGAGTACGTGATCAAGAATTGTGCCTTCGCCATCACCTTCGAGGTTGAAGAATGAGTGGTGCGAGATGTTGAATACGGTCTTAGCGTCGGTTGTAGCCTTGTACTCAACTGTAAACTCGTTGTTCTCGGTCAGGCGATATATCATCTCGACTGTGCGGTTTGCAGGGAATCCGTCCTGTCCGTCAGGGAGGAGGCAGGCAAATACAATCTCGTTCTCGCTGCAAGATTTCACATCCCAAACAATGCGGTCTACGCCGAGTGTGCCTCCGTGCAATGTCTGACCATTGTTGTTCTGCGGTAGGGTGTACTCCTTGCCATCGAGTTGGAATTTACCATTCGCAATGCGGTTGGCAACGGGACCTACAACCGCTCCGAGGTAGCGCTCGCCGGTATTGTTGATGTAGCGGTCGATATTCTCGTAACCGATCTCAACGTCAGCGTATTTGCCGTCGCGGTCTGGTGCCCACAATGAAACTACGCGTGCACCATAGTTTGTTACCTGCATTACGAGGTCGCCCGCTTTGAGTGTGTAGAGCGAAACCTCTTTTCCGTCAACAGTTGTTTCGAAATTAGCCTTGTCGATAAGCTTGATTTCGTTCGAATTGTTTGTGCACGATGCAGCAAACAACATTGCCAAAATAGCGATAATTACTTTCATCTCTTTTTAAGTTTTTAGTTGTTAATTTTGACAAAGATACGAAAATATTGCGAAAAAGAGTAATTGTTTCGCCTAAAATTATTATCTTCGCTCTCGATAAAATGCTGATGGCCGATCGCCAAAGGCTAAAAAAAACGGGAGAGAGTATGAATGTTCGCATAGCTGAGGATTGGAAAGCTCTGTTGCAAGAGGAGTTCGATAAACCATATTTTGCCGAATTGGTCGATTATGTGAAGGCGGAGTACGCCGCACATCAGGTCTTTCCTGCGGCACGGAATATCTTTCGCGCGTTCGACAAGTGTCCGCTGGACAAACTTAAAGTCGTGATTATTGGACAAGATCCCTATCACGGTGATGGTCAGGCAAATGGCTTGTGCTTTTCGGTCGATGACGGAGTCGATTTTCCCCCTTCGCTACGTAATATTTTCAAGGAGGTTGCCGACGACACTGGCAAGCCTGTGCCGATGAGTGGAAACCTCGACCGTTGGGCGGAGCAGGGCGTTTTGATGCTCAATGCTGTGCTGACCGTCCGAGCGCACGAGGCTGCCTCTCACGCGGGCCGTGGCTGGGAGAGATTTACCGATGCGGTTGTGCGTACCATCGCCGAACGCAAGCAGGGTGTAGTCTATATGTTGTGGGGAAGTTACGCTCAAAAGAAGGGCGCAATGGTCGATACTTCGCGCAATTTGGTACTGAAAGCGGTGCACCCGTCACCCCTCTCTGTTTATAGAGGTTTTTTCGGCTCGCGACACTTCTCAAAAGCTAATAACTATCTGATAGATAGAGGCGAGTGCCCGATTGAGTGGTAGTTGGCGAAAAGATGATAACGAAAAATAACGAAAAAAGTTGTGCGCTATGTTGCAAATGATGAAATAATTTGTAACTTTGCAAAACCAATTGGAACAAAAAAATCGTGCGAAAAACACTGTTTTTTGTGCGAGGTAACCTTAAACTGATGAAAATGTGCTAATTATGAGGGCTTGTACTTATATGTCGAGCCTGTAAAAAGATGGTAGTCGCCTCGTATTGAACGGGACGAACATCTTTTTTGTCTTCTTACGCGCGTGTATCGTGTATGCGTAGCAGATGCGGAAGGCTGGGGCGTGAAGAGAGCGACAAAGACAGAGCGGATATACGAAACAAACAACAAAATAACAAACAAATTTTATCAAACAATTTCAAAAAACTAACTAGCGTGAAAAATTTTACTAAACTTTTGATGACGGTAGCTTTGCTCGCAACTTACTCTTGCGTGCAAGATGCAACCGAGGACTTGACCCCGACTCTTTCGGGTTCAGTCAGTGGAAGTGGTGAGGTCAAGACGCTGCAGGTAGCTCTTCCGAATCCTACTCGTACCGAGATGGGCGAAAAGGTTAACGGAAAGTATCCTGTCTATTGGAGCGAGGGTGATGTCCTTGCCGTAAATGGTGAGCCGACAACCAACATCGCCATTAACGAGACAGATGCAGGCGTTGCAGTGTTTGATTTGCCTCTTGGCTCGACTATTCCGTATCACATCGTCTACCCTTATCCGGGCGAGGATGTTGCGGTGAATAGTGGAAGTGGTCTGTATCCGGTAGTGTTTGCTACCAACCAGATGCACACCGAGGGTACATTCTCGCAGGGTGCTGCTCCAATGTACACCTGGTCGGATGGTTTCTCGGATATTCAGATGCATCACCTTTCAACGATTCTTCGTTTCCAGGTGAAGGCTAAGGCTGGTGAGTCGGTAGCTTTGAAGTACGTTTCGGTTTCGACCGTTGACGCTGAGCCTATCGCCGGAGTATTCGACGTTTACTGCGGTAGCGGTGACCAGAACGATGAGAAGGCCGGTGAGATAGTTGCTCGTGACGGCGCTACTTCGACCGTATTCTACAACTTCGAGAATGATGAGTACAACCTCACAGAGGAGGTATCTACATTCTATATCGCTGTTCCTCACGGATCGTATAGCGGCTTCGAGGTTAACTTCGTAGCGAACAATGGTGCGGTTTGCGTTCGTACCTTCGACGCTTCGGTAGTGGGCGAGGGCGAGACTGCTGTAGATTACAGCCTCAAAGCAGGTAAGGTTCGCGAGTTCCCTGAGGTAGAGTTCTCGGCTGATAGCAAGATGATGCTTATCGGTACCGATGCCGATATGTTGAACTTTGCCGAAATGGTTAAGGCTCAGACCTTCGATGCTGCATACGATGGCGCTTTGCTCGCTACAAATATCGATGTAAGCAACGTGCAGTTGCCTACTATCGAGGGATTCACATCAACTTTCGAGGGTCGTCATTTCACTATTAGTGGTTTGACTGCTCCTCTCTTTGGTGAGAATACCGTTGCAACAATCTCGAACTTGAAGGTTAGTGGTAACATCGTAGAGACTGCAAACAGCAAGGTTGGTCTGATTGCTCGCTCGTTGGCTGTTAGCGGCGACAAGGTGGGTAAGGTGTTCAACTGCTCGGTTGAGGGATCTATCGAGTATAAGAATCCAAATATTGTGGTAGCCGACAACCTCGATTTAGTTAACGTCGGTGGTGCTGTTGGAGGCGTTTACGGTGCTGTTGTATCTGCCGTAGAGAGCAAAGTGGATGTTACTGTTTCGGTAGCAGGTCCTGATGGCGAGGCTTTGTATATGCCGTGCTTCGGAGGTGTTGTAGGTTACTCGTGCGCTATGAACGAGAAGGATCCTGTGATTAACAACTGTACAAGTGCAGGTGCTATTATCTGGGACGACGCATCTACCAACACTTTGGTTACTCCGTTCATCGGAGGTGTTGCCGGATATGCTAATGCAGGCACATTTACTGATAATGTCAATGCAGGTGTGCTCGAAATTCGTGAGCCAATGCACGACCTCGATTGGGGTGGTGTAGTTGGTGCTGCTTCGGTTTCGGTAGAGCGTTGCGAGAATAAGGGCTCGATGACAATCAATGAGCAGGTTACTGCTGCAAACATTGGTGGTGTTATCGGTAAGTTGCAGGCAAATGCAGATGCTTCGATTAAGAATGAGCTTAAAGATTGCGTAAATAGCGGTAAGGTAAACTTGAACGAGAATTTCAAGATTGTAGACTCGGCAAGCATCGGTGGTGTGGTTGCAGTTGTAGAGAAAAATATTGCAAACGTATCGAACTGTGCTAACTCAGGCTCTATCACCTATTTGGGCGAGTGTGTTAAGTTTAAGCCTACTGAGGTTATCGATAACTCTATATTGCGTCTTGGTGGTGTTATCGGCTCTTGTGAGTCCGATAAGGTTGAGAATTGCCGCAATGAGGTTACTGCCGTAATTGATATTCGTGGTAAGGTGTCGGCTAACAACCCTGATAATACTAAGGTTACACCGGATCGTTGTACAACTATCGGTGGTGTTATCGGTACACGTTTGGGTACAAACTCGGCTAACCCGGTTATTACCGAGAAGTGTAACAACGAGGGTAACATCAACCTTGCTTACACCTATCGTGGTCAGGGAATTGTAGCATCATCGGCTTGTATCGGTTTGTTCGATTCGGATAAGGCAGTTGAGTGTAACAACTCGGGAAATATCGTTGCCGAGGTTACTCTTCCATTCTTCCCAAATAACGCAGATGTGATTCCAGAGAGCCAGTGGAACCCTAACACCAGCCAGGTGTCGTTCTATATTGCCGGTATCTTTGGTTATGTGCGTTCGGCTTGCGAGCTCGAAAACTGCGATAATAGCGGAACTCTCAAATATGACAATTCAGGCGTGCGTACAATCTATATCTCAGCTATCGCTTCGATCTGTAAGAAGAAGGTTACGATGACCGCTTGTAAGAATAGTGGTGAGGTGTTGATTGGTCGCAATGTTGAGTGCGAATATGTATATGCCGGAGGTCTTATCGGTGCTACAAAGTATGCAACGGGTGGTATCGTCTATCCTAATTGCTCGAACACCGGAGCTATTAAGGTTGAGGCAACTGTCAATACTGATGCTAAGATTGGTGGTATCTTTGGTGAGTCGTTGAATGCTGATAAGGGCGCTGGTACTATCGGTATCGAGAATACCGGTGAGGTATCATTCTCGGGTGTAGCAAAGAATCTCTACATCGGAGGTTATGCAGGATACTACGATGAGGCATCTCACTCAGTACAATTTACATCCAGAGGTGCGGTTAAATTTGATGGCGTTGCTAGCAATATAGCGTATGTCGGAGGTTATGTTGGCGAGGGTGCAATCAAGGGCTCCGGTACCTTCCAGGTTGTAAACAACGGAGATGTTAAGGTGTTGGGTTATTGCCCTACTCTCTACGTGTCGGGAGGTTTTGCTAAGGCATCACTCAATAAGGACGGAGTAATCGCAGGCTTGAAGAATACAGGAAATATCGAGGTTCCTGCTGTAAAGGAGGGTGATAATGTTCCTACAACTTTGCATATGGGTGGAATCTTCGGATTGGTAACATTGAGTGCTGCGAATGCAACAGCTGAATCTATGGCGCAGCCTAAGCGCTCTGTTTTTGAGTGTGAGAATACCGGTAAGATTTCATATCACGGCCTTGTGTCGGATGGTGTGTATATCGGTGGTATCGCAGGTAAAGCGACCAAAGCACCTATATATAATTGTATAAATAACGGCGCGATTGTCTCGACCGGTAATGCAGGTAGCCTTTCAAGCCGTGTGATGGAGACCGCAGAAAAGGATCGTGCAACTGTTCAGCTTCACTACCACGATATCGCTATTGGTGGTATTGTCGGTGAAACTGATTCGAACGTGTTGCTCTCTTCGAATAGCGCAACTATCGAGCACACTTGTACTCCTAACCCATTGAAGATTGACCAGTGGGGTGAGATGGCCTCTTCGCGTTTCGATATTGGTGGTATTGTAGGTCGTACCTATCTTCCTTCTACTCAGAGTGCTGCTTGTGCTATCACTCTTGGTGGCTTGACCAACGAGAAGACCGGTACTATAACAGTCTATGGCTCGCCTGAGTGTACAAAGCAGACCAGCTCACTCGACTGGACCAGCGATTCGACACAGGAGGCTCAGTCTGCCGATATCGATGACCCGGACCGTACCAATATGCGTCCATTCTATCGAATGAATATGGCGGGTATCGTAGGTCGTTTGCACGATCACGGAACAGGTAATGCATCACACTTCATCAATACTTGTATCAACCGTGCAAATGTTGAGGTGCCTGATGCTGCTAATGCAAAGAACCTTAATATCGCAGGTGTGCTTGCCGATGTTTTGTCGAGCTACACAACATTGACCAACTCGCACAACTATGGTGCTATTCGCGTAGATAACGCTGGTAATGGAACAAGCTTGTCGACTGCGGTTCGTTACGCTTGCTACTATATCAACTTGGCTGGAGTTGTAGCAAACTGCTTCGATTTCAGAATTCGTACAGCTACATATAGCAGCTCATTGATCAAGAAGACCCTCACATTCAACCAGTGTACCAACGAGGGTGCTATCTACTACGGTGAGAATAAGGCATCGTTCGGTCAGTCGGCCGGAGGTATCCTTGCACAGGCTTTGAACTGGGCTGAGGGACGTTCAGCGTGGAGAAGCTGGGCTGATCGTCTTCCTTACTCTGATTTGACTATCACAATGAATCAGTGCGAGAACAAGGGTGATATCACCTTCTATTCGAAGGCGGTAAGCCTTATCACAAGCTACACCGGAACTTCGTTCGCGGGAGGTATGATTGGTAGCTGCGGTCAGGCTAACAACCAGATCAACTATCAGTCGCGCTTCTCGTCGATCTATCTCCGCTTGAACAGCTGTAAGAACTATGGTAATATCCAGTTTGACCGTAGCAACGGAAATATGTCGCCTAATACAAGCGTTAACTGCTCGGCTGTCGGAGGTCTTGTGGGTTACTACCACGGAGGTATCGGCCATTCGAGCCCAGGATTGGTTAAGTACTCGGATAGAACTGTCGATACTGCTTGTAATATGGAGATTGTTTCGGGAGAGAACCACGGACGCGTTTGGGGCTTCTCTGGTTGCATCGGAGGTATCGTAGGTCTTGCACACTGGTATGCTAAGATTACAGGTACCGCCGAGAATCCAACAATCAACACCGGTGACGTAGTAGTTGCTCGTAACGAGTCGGCAGGTAATGCTGTTCGTCGTACAGGCTACGGAACAAAGGTTATCTATGCAGGAGGTATCGCAGGTATGTACTCAGAGTACTACTCGGATACTCGATACAATGGTGAGAACACAGGTACAAACGAGGGTTGGCCAGCATACCACCTCGGTTCGCAGTACGCTCGTATTGAGAATGCAGTGAATAAGGGTGCTGTAGGTGCTACAAGTTTGGCTGGTGGTATCGTAGGTATGTACCGTTCGTTGTTGGTAGCCGGTCAGGAGATCGCTCCAAACAAGACACACAAGGGAGGTATAGAGTTCTGTACCAACCAGGGTGATGTGTTTGCGTTGGAGGGTGCAACCTCGCAGGTTGGATCTATCGTAGGTTCATATCGTACATTGACCGTTACTGAGTACTCATCGTACAAGAACGACGAGACTGCAGCAATTGCAGCAAAGACTTGGCCGGTAGGTGTTAAGAATTGCGTTGTTGGAGGTACAATCCTTCGTGGTGCAAACCGTTACACTACTGCTGATGCAGAGAACTTTATGAACTGCATTTATGGTGAAAGCTGGAATAGCAACGACTTCATCTCTATCGTCGAAGGCAAGGAGTATGATGGCTGTACGCCATATGGTGTCAACGACGAGGAGAGCTCTGAGGAGTAACCAATGACAGTAAGACGATAATAATTGATAAAAAATATAGGACAAATGTTAAAGATGAAATCAGCACTTAGCATTGTGGCAATATTCTCGCTTGCGTTGGTGTCGTGTGTTCAGCGCCTTCCAGATGTGAATATGCCAAATGTAGATAATGGTGCAATTACAATGGTTAAAGCAACCGTTAAGCCTCTTACAATCGAAGGTTTGACCGGTACTGGTGCCTACAAGTGGGATGGTACAGTCTCGCTGGGTATCTACGGTTCTTCGGCCGGTGTTAACGAGTGCTATCTTCCTGTGAAGTCTACTGCAGGCGACAGCGAAGCCTATTTCTACGGAAATGTGGTAGCAGGTGACTTGACTATCTATGCGCCGTACTCGGCAGAGAACGGTCAGAGAGCTATTGAAGGTCGTATCGAGGTTCCAACAGTACAAAAGTACTATGCGGACGCTTTCGACCACGTTATGTACAACTCAACATTCCTCGGACAGACTTCGTCGAGCGAGGTGGAGTTCGATTACTACACAGGACTTGTCAAGATTCTTGTTAAGTACGATGTCGAGAACATCGCTTCGATGAAGCTTATGGTGGGTAACCTCAATGAGGGTTATAGCAACTACCTTGCTGGTGAGTTGTCGGTTATTGACGGACTCCTCGACGAGCAGTGCAACCCAAGCAATACCATCGTAATCGATGAGTTTGGCGATGGCGTAAACTCTACAATCGAGAATCCATTGGTTGTGTGGGCATCGGTTGCTCCGGGTATCTACGAGAACTTGGTGGTTGAGATTACCAACAAGGAGAATGTGACCATTTCGGCTCCGGTAGCAGGTCCATTCGAGGTTAAGGCTTGTGCCGTAGCTTCGAAGGAGTGCGTAGCCGAGAAGGTTGACCATAACAATGGCGTAGACGACCTCGAACCAGAGGACGGTACATTCAATTAATGAGTAGTAAATATGTTGAACAAAGAAAAATTTGAGAATTATGAATAAGACCTATTTACTCTCGATAATTGCAGCCCTCTTGGTAATGTGTGGCTGTACAAGAGTTGAAGTTATCGATGTGCAGGGCGAGGTTATCGCCGTTAAGGAGGTGCCTGTTACTGCCGGTGAATTCCAGTTGCCTGTTACCGTGAAGAACAATCCGCGCTTGGTGTGGAGAGCTCGTCCGGTAGATAGCTGGTTGCACGTCAACGATGCAAACTGGAAGCAGAATGCTTACAACCTTACAATTAGTTATGATTCTAACGAGTCTTCGATGTACACTCGCAATTTCGCACGTGTGGGCGCAGTTGTAATCGAGACCTACGACGGTTTCGTTGCCGACACCATCAAGGTTAAGCAGCGTGGTATCACTCCATATATGATGTTGGAGAATAAGACCGTTGAGGCTACGGAGACAGAGTGCGAGATTGCATTCGACTCGAACCTTACCGATGCTTGCCGTCCAAGTATGACTTTCTCGGCAGATGTCAACTGGGTTAAGAAGATCGAATATCTTAGCTGCGGTACTCACCTTTTGGTGAAGTTCAACGCTAATAGCCGCGAGGAGCGTCAGGCTGTTATCACAGTATCTTTCACTGATGCTTGCGGCAAGACTGCAACTACAACATGTGTACTAACTCAAAAAGCAGTTCAAGAGTAATGAAGAAGATACTTTACATACTATTTGTAGCGTCACTTCTTGCTGTATCTTGCAGCAAAGAGAAGTTGGTGTCGAAGAATCACGACATTGACGCTGAGGTTTCGGACCTCAAATCAAAGATGGAGTTGTCGGTTCTCTACTGCAATATCAACGATGCTGCTGATGCATCGGTGCTCGATTTGCAGTTGGTAGGCGAATATCTCACATCTAAGGGTGCCGACATTGTGACTATGGTTGCTCCGGCTGATGTTAACGGTACAAAGTTCGCAACTTGGCTCAACGCATACGCTGTTGAGGTAGGTAAGGTTGCTTTGGCTGTTGAGAATCTCGATGGTCGTCTTTGCATGGGTGCTATCTTGCCAAGCGACCTTGATGTTGAGAAGATTGACGTGCCACAGGGTACAACTTTCAACAATGCAATTCTTCACTTTATGGCTAACGATATCCACTTCGTGGTTACCGAGTTGCTCGATCCGCGCAATGCAATCCCTTCGGATTGGGAGGATCAGATCTCAGCAATGGAGGCTGCTAAGAAGGAGACCGCAATCGTTTACGATCCAGACAATCTTGCAAATCGTAAGGTTGAGGTTGAGTTGCTCATCAACCGCACATTGGAGTTCGTGGATGAGAAGGGTGTTCGTCCATATGCTAAGGACCGCAACTGGTTCTGGTGTATTGATATGAACGTTGCGTCGAATATCGATATGAAGTATGGTAAGGAGTTCGCTCGTAAGGATTGCTACCTCTATGACGATTCGTCGGAGGCGTTCTTCACCTACACGAGCCGCTACTTCACAACTCCTAGCGAGTTGTTGGCAGCAACCGACCCATATTTCGCATTGAACGATGTGATGGTTAAGAGTGGAGGTTTGGTAGACTGTGTAGCTGTACACCATTCGGTATACACACCATCGAGCGTAGTGTTGGATGGTAATGCAACAAAGGAGCGCAACAACTTCCTCTATGCAACAAACGGATGTTGGAATATGTTTGAGAGCCTCTCGCTCGACAAAGCCGCTGTTAGCGCGCTTGGCACAACCCATTATCCAATTATGGTAACACTTAAAAGCGAGGAATAGCAGATGAAACGCATATTAAATAGTGTAATTTACGCATCGTTCTGCATTGTTGCCCTGCTGTTCGCCCAGACAGCAATGGCGCAGAAGGCGCGTACGATAACAGGACAGGTATTGGATAATACCGGTCAGCCAATGGTTGGAGCAACCGTTGTTGTTGTCGGCAATGCAAATGTCGGTACAACCACCGATGTTCAGGGTAAATATAAGATCAAGGCTGGTCAGGACGACAACCTTTCGTTCTCGTTCCTCGGATATGTCGAGGTTACCGAGCGCGTAGGAAGCCGTACAACAGTAAATATTGTGATGACCCCGGAGAACGTAAGTATTAACGAGGTCGTGGTTATCGGTTATGGTACTCAGCAGAAGAGCGACTTGACCGGTGCTGTGACAACCGTAAATATGGAGGACTTGGCAAATACAGCTGCTGCTTCGGTGGATGAGGCTTTGCAGGGCCGTCTTGCCGGTGTCGAGATTATGACAACCGACGGTGAGCCTGGTTCGACAGCTTCGATCCGAGTTCGTGGTTCGCGTTCTATCACTGCAAACAACGACCCTCTTATCGTTGTCGACGGTGTGATGGATGCGGTAGCAAACTTTGCCGATATCGATCCGGCCGAAATTAAGAACGTAACCGTATTGAAGGATGCATCTTCGACTGCAATCTACGGATCGCGTGGTGCGAACGGTGTAATCCTCGTAACAACACACGAGGCTAAGGCTAACAAACTCAATGTAACTTTCAAGGGTACATTCTCGTTGTCGGAGCTTCCACGTGAGTTGGATATGATGAATGCAACCGAGTTTGCAAGCTATCGTAACGACTACTACACCAACAACAGTTCAACTAACCGTTTCTGGCAGACTCACAAGCCTAAGTATCCAAACCCGGCAGCTTATGGTGAGGGTACCGATTGGCTCGACGTGATGACTCGCAAGGCATTTAGCCAGAAGTACTTCCTCTCGTTGGCAGGTGGTAGCAAGACTACAAAGGTTTACTTCTCGTTGGGTTACAACGATATCAATGGTATCGTAATTGATTCGGACCAGCAGCAGTTGAGCACCCGTTTGAAGATCGACCACAACGTATTTAAGTGGATGAAGTTGGGTGTTAACGCTCAGTATTCTAATCGTCACAACAATAAGAGTAATACCGCTATTTCGGGTACCGGTACTCGTGCGGTAACCAACCTCAACCCGTTGATGGAGCCAACCGAGACTTGGGACTTGTTGGGTGATAATGGTACCAATGGTGGTTCGATCTATGACTCGCCATACTTGAAGGCGCAGAATATCACCAACTACGAGGATCGTACAATCTTGACTTTGACTCCATACATCGAGCTTACCTTGATGAAGGGCTTGAAGTTTAAGACTCAGTTCTCGTATGTTGATACCGTAACCGAAGGCTTCTATTACTCACCTTCGTACATGCCTGTTGCTCAACGTTACAACTACGGTGGTAGTGCAACCCGCAAGGATAATGACAAGCGTAACTTGTTGAGCGAGACTACCGTTTCGTACAAGAAGACTTTCAAGAAGAAGCATAAGTTGGATGTTGTGGGTGCGTTCACCGCACAGAACACCCGCTGGGGCTACGAGACTGTAAGTGGACGTGGTTATCTCGATGACAACGTATCGGCTTATAGCATGGGTAGCTTGTTGGATAAGCGTTGTTTGTCTGTATCGACTTCGGCTTCGGAGTTGCAGCGTTATTCGATTTTGGCTCGTGCGAACTATTCGTACGGAGGCCGCTACCACGTAACCTTCACCGGTCGTGGTGACGCATCGTCGAACTTCGCTAAGGGTCACAAGTGGGCATTCTTCCCTGCGGCAGCGTTCAAGTGGACTGTTACTAACGAGAAGTTTATGCGTAGCACCAAGTCGTGGTTGTCTGACCTCTCTGTACGTATCAGTGCAGGACGTTCAGGTAACGATGCCGTTTCGACCTATGTATCGCAGATGGTGCTTTCGACAAACCAGAGCGGTTGGATGTTCGGTGACTCGTATGAGGTATCGCACTATCCTACCCGTATCGACAACCCTAACCTTACTTGGGAGAAGACCGACTCTTACAACTTCGGTATTGATATGTCGATCTTGAATGATCGTATTACATTCTCGTTGGAGGGATATATGGCCTACACTAAGGACCTCCTCTATACAATGCAGAATGCAGCTATTACAGGTTTCACCACACGATATGCAAATATCGGTAATACCCAGAACAAGGGTATCGAGTTATCGGTGACATCGCGTAATATGTCGCGTCGTAACTTCCAGTGGACAACCAACGTTACTCTGGCACACAACTCTTCGAAGGTGACCGATATCGCAACTGCATATGGTTACGTATCGACTTATAGCCGTGGCGGATATATGATCTATGGTTACGCTGAGGGTTATCCTGCAAACTCGTTGTGGGGATTCCAGTACGAGGGTGTATGGCACACTTACGATGAAATCCAGCAGAACAAGCAGACCAAGACCTATGTAGGTTATAGCAAGGATCTCGGTTATGCTCGTTATGCCGATATCAACCACGATGGCGTGTTGAACGATAAGGACCGTATCTATCTCGGTTCGGCAGACCCTATCGTATATGGAGGTATCAACAATACATTCCGTATTATTAAGAACTTGTCGGTAGGTGTATTCTTTACATATAGCATCGGAGGTCGTATGTACAACGTTATGGAGTTTACTACCATGTGTGGTACTGCAACATCTAACAAGGATCGTCGAATGTTGGAGGCTTGGCATATGAACCGTAATCCATATTCGAACATTCCGGGTGCATACCTTGCAGATAGCTATGGTAGCGACTTGTTCATCTATGATGCATCGTACTTGCGTTTGCAGAACATCAACGTAAGCTATCGCTTCGACTTGCGAAAGAAGACTCGCTATTTGCGCGATATCTCGTTGACTGCATCTATCAATAACGTTGCACTCTTCACACAGTTCCCTGGATATGACCCAGACGCAGTAAGCGGCGGTCGTCGTATCGATACAGGTCGTTATCCTAAGAACCGTACATATTCACTTGCTGTTCAAATTCGCTACTAATTATGAAGAAGATTTTAGTTTTAATACTTTCATTGGTTACACTCGTTGGATGTACGCTCGAAGAGAAAGTTATCTCGTCTTCGCATCCGGATACGTATTATCAGACAATACCGCAGTGTAAGACCGGTCTCAATGGTTGCTATATTCCATTGAAAGACCTGTATAAAAATGGTGACTATTTCGAGGCGTGTGAGGTAGCAGCAGACTTGATCTACCACAACACAGACTCGTACTATGACGCTATGTGTCGTTACTCGCAGTCGACACCTCGACTTGGTAGCACAATTTGGTCGCAGTGCTACAAGGGTGTTATGCGTTGTAACGCTATGGAGGTAGCAATCGAGCGCGCACCTCTCACAGATGAGGAGAAGGCTCCATTGATGGCAGAGTGCGTTATCTTACGAGCATTCTACTACTACATCTTGACTATCAACTTTGGTGATGTCCCTTACTATTTCGAGGAGGTTACCGATGCTAATAACGACAAGATTGCACAGTTGCCACGTATGTCGGCTAACGAGCTTCGCGATATATTGATGGCTCAGTTGGAGGATTGGCTTATCACTAAGCAGGCTCTTCCATACATCAAGACCTACGCGCCTGAGAACGAGTATCGTATCGGTTCGATGATTGGTTTTGTGTTGGCTGGTAAGTTGGCAATGTGGAATAAGGACTGGGATAAGGCTATCAAGTACTTTGCATATGTAGAGCAGGTATATGGTTGTCCTGATACCGAGGGTGGTTATACACCTGACCAGGCTTTGTTGGGCTACTCTCTTTCGGATGTTATGTTCCGTAATCGCTACACCGAGGAGTCGATCTTCGAGTTACCTGCATACGCAAAGGATTATGGCTTGCGCGTAACTCACGCTTTGGCTTCGCGTTGTACTCCTGCACGTTCATCTACAATCCAGGAGGGTGGAGATGTTGAGGAAGGCGGCGATGACGTCGAGATGGAGGACGATACCGTCGATTTGTCGAAGAAGGACGATATCTACAACGGTATTCGTATCCCATCATTGGGCTCTGAGGCTCGTACAACATCACCATATCGTCCAACTTGGTATATGTACAAGACCTTGATGCCTTACAACTCGAAGGATAAGCGTCGTGCAGTTTTCGATCCTAATGCTTCGACCGCAGACAACACCGTTCGAATCGAAGATGGTGGTGGCTGGATGGCTTGGGGCTATGAAGGCTGGACTACAACTGAGGATATGAACACAGTAGACGCACACTGGTTGTTCTTCACCGATACCAAGAACAAGGGTCAGAAGACCGGTCAGCCATATTTGGGTGACAAGTTCTGGTGCCCAGGTATGGTTTATACCCAGGACTCAAACAACCTCAAAATCTTCCGTTTTGCTCACATCTTGTTCGATTTGGCCGAGGCGCATATGCGTATGGGTAACTGGGATCTTGCAAATGGCTACCTGAATGCATCGCGCGTTCGTGCAGGTCTTGATCGTCTTGCTCTTAACTCGGAGGAGGAGTTTATGGAGGAGTTGCAGAAGGAGTCTGCTCGTGAGTTGTTCGGCGAGTTCACCCGTCGTCACAACCTCGTTCGTTGGGGAATCTGGTACGACCAGGTAGTTAACCACGCTACTTACCCTACAAGCAGCGGTACTAAGGAGAGCCATTGCGATATCTATACGCACGTGAATCCTTATCCTTGTCGTGAGTACTATCCAATCCCTGACGTGCAGATTGTACTTTCGAACTATAACTTGTCAAACCCAGAATACGATAAATACGGATTGTAATGAAAAAGATAGTAATAATTTTATCAGTAATAGTGGCGTTTGTGGCATCGTCGTGTCAGAACACATTCGATCCTACAATCACACTTGCATTGGACAACCAGGAGGTTAATATACCAAAGTCGGTGTCTGATACAGCGGAGCCTGTGCACTACGCACGTGTTACATCTAATGGACGCTGGGAGGCAACTTTGGAGACCGAGGATGGTAACTCGTGGTGTTGGTTGCGTGAGTACTATACCGACGCTAAGGGAAAGAAGGTAAATGTAGTAGAGCCTATTTCGCACTTCGACGGAATGGAGGGTCGTTGGAACAAAGTTAAGGGTAAGGGAACTGTATGGTTGCCACTTTGCTATGTGACATCGAGCACAACTCGTTATGCAGTATTGACTGTGCGTAACATCAAGACCGGCGAGGTGAAACAATTGCGCATCACTCAGAAGTAAAAAAGGAGGAGAACAATGAAAAAGATTTTTGGAATTATAGTTGCAGTTTCTGCATTTATGGCTTCGTGCAGCTCGCCATACTATCCAGAGTATGTGCCGATTGTATCGTTGGGAGCAAGCACAAGTGCATTGGTGTGCGAGAATACCGACAGTTCTTGCTCTTTGAACGTAATTTCGAATGTTGAGTACACCGCAACCATCATTTCGGGTGATGAGTGGCTCAGCTTTGCTGACACCAATTCGTTGACCCGCACAGGTAATGGTAATACTGTGCTTGTGTTCAACCACCGTGCAAACAATCACGTTAAGCGTGTAGCTCGCTTGGTTCTTGCAGCTGAGACTCGTCGCGACACAATCAAGATTAAGCAGAAGGGTCAGTTCGAGGATTATCTCGATATCCACCCGGAGGATAAGGCTCAGTATTTGACATTGGAGAATGGCACTCGTCTTTCGGTTCCTGAGGAGGGCGGTAGCTATTCGCTCCGATTGAGAACTTCGTGCCTTGATCAAGAGTTGTCGTTCTGGTGTGACCGACCTGAGGCTATTACCGGCGTTAAGTTCGAGAATAAGATCCTCTCGTTCAATGTTACGAAGAATGAGGATGGTCAGCCTCGTATCATTATGATTGACGTGTCGTATATCGACGGTTGGGACGACAAGCGTACTTATTCGTTCTCGATTAAGCAGCAGTTCGATCCACTCAACTAGTTTTGAGATTTAATCCGATAGAGGGAGATGCAGATTAAGCATCTCCCTTTTTTTGTAGGTGTGGGGAGTTGATAATTCTGAAATAATTTGCCACTGATAACCAACTATTTCTATTTTCTTTGTATCTTTGTACGATTTTTTACTCATTTTGGGATAGTATGACGACTTTACAATCGATAATACTTGGCATTGTGCAGGGACTTACGGAGTTTCTGCCTGTTTCAAGTAGCGGACACCTCTGCCTTGCCAGAGAGATTATGGGTGTTGAATTGGCCGAAAATCTCACTTTCGATATAGCACTTCACGCTGCAACGGTGCTGAGTACTATTGTGGTGTTGTGGCGCGAGATTTGGCGAATACTTAAAGGCGCATTCCGCTTTTCGGGCAAAATCAATGATGAGCAATCGTATATCCTTAAAATCGTAATCTCGATGATTCCGATAGGCGTTGTAGGCTTCTTGTTGAAAGACTATATCGATCGGGTTGGCGATGAGCCGTGGCTGGTGGGCATTATGTTGCTCGTAACCGCTTTGTTGCTCACTTTTGCCTATAAGGCGAAGCCGCGACAGAAGGAGGATATCTCCTATCGCGACGCCTTCATTATCGGTTTGGCTCAGGCGTGTGCTACATTGCCCGGATTGTCGCGTTCGGGTACAACCATTGCTACCGGATTGTTGCTCGGAAATAAGAAGGATAGCGTGGCGCAGTTCTCATTCTTGATGGTGTTGCCTCCGATTCTTGGAAATGCACTCCTTGACATCTTGAAAGGAGATTTTGGTGGCGATGTCGAAACATTGCCTCTGATTGCCGGTTTTGTGGCGGCTTTTGTTACCGGATGCTTGGCTTGCAAATTTATGATTGAGATTGTCAAGCGTGGCAAATTGGTGTGGTTTGCTATCTATTGCGCTTTGGCAGGTGCGGTGGCTATTGCAACCTATTTTATTTAGTTCGAATATGACAGATTTCAATAATATAAACCTGAAAGAGGAGGGCTATGTTGCGGTTATCGACAAGCCTCTCGAATGGACCTCGTCGGATGTAGTCCGCAAGATAAAGTTCCGTCTGAATAAGATGGGCTATCGCAAGATTAAGGTCGGACACGCTGGAACACTCGATCCGTTGGCTACGGGTATTCTGCTTGTTTGCATCGGTAAGGCGACCAAGCAGGTCGATGCGTTGCAGGCCGAGCGTAAGGAGTATGTTGCCGAATTGATGCTCGGAGCAACAACACCAAGCTACGATATGGAGCATCCTGTCGATAAGACTTATCCGACTGAGCATATAACTCGCGAGAAGGTGGAGGCTGCGCTGCTTTCGCTGACGGGAGAGCGTCTGCAAGCACCACCAATCTACTCGGCGAAGAAGGTCGAAGGGTTGCGCGCTTACGAGTTGGCGCGAGCAGGCGAGCAGGTTGAGCTTCGCAAGGCTTTGATAAATATCTATTCGATTACGCTCGAAGAGTATGATATGCCGAAGGTGCGAATCAGAGTGGAGTGCAGTAAGGGTACCTATATCCGTTCGTTGGCGCAGGAGATAGGTGAGGCGTTGGATAGCGGAGCCTATTTGACTTCGTTGCGTCGTACTCGCAATGGTCGCTATACCGAGCAAGATGCTGAGTCGTTGGAGGATTTCCTCAAAAAAATGCCTTTGGACGAAACAAAAGAGTAAAATCTTCGTAGTATTTATGATTGTTGCGTTTTCGTTGCGACAACAAACTTTGTAAAGGAAGAAAATATATTTTATAAAATATGAAGCTTTCACACTATGACTTCGATTTTAATCCGGAATTGATTGCAAAATATCCGGAGGTAAATCGTGATGAGGCTCGATTGCTGGTTGTACATCGCGAAACCGGCGAGATAGAGCACAAACTTTTTAAGGACATTATCGAGTATTTCGACGAGGGCGATGTCTTTGTTCTCAACGACACGAAGGTCTTTCCTGCCCGTCTCTACGGAAACAAGGAGAAGACAGGTGCCGAGATTGAGGTGTTCTTGTTGCGCGAATTGAATCGCGAGCTCAAATTGTGGGATGTATTGGTTGATCCGGCCCGCAAAATCCGTATCGGAAACAAGCTCTACTTTGGCGAGGACGACATCCTCGGAGCCGAGGTTATCGACAATACCACCTCGCGTGGTCGTACATTGCGATTCTTGTATGATGGTCCTCACGAAGAGTTCAAGGAGTTGCTCTATCGTTTGGGCGAGACTCCGCTTCCGCAATGGGTACGCAAGGAGGTTGAGCCTGAGGATGCTGAGAACTATCAGACAATCTTTGCCGACAAGGAGGGCGCAGTGGTTGCTCCTACGGCGGGTATGCACTTCTCGAAGCACCTTTTGAAGCGAATGGAGATCTTCGGCATCGAGAAGACCTTTGTTACTCTTCACGCAGGCTTGGGCAATTTCCGCACAGTGGATGTTGAGGATTTGTCGAAGCACAAGGTCGATTCGGAGCAGTTTATGGTGACTCCTGAGAGTGCCGAGGTTATCAATAATGCAAAGCGTTCGAACCACAAGGTTGTGGCTATCGGTACAACCGTAATGCGTACACTCGAAACAGTAGTTTCGACACACGGAATGGTGACACCTCAGGAGGGTTGGACCAACAAATTCATCTTTGCGCCATACGATTTTACGGTGGCAAATGCTATGGTATCGAACCTCCATATGCCTGGTTCTACACAGTTGATGATGGTGGCTGCTTTCGGCGGTTACAATACCGTTATGGATGCCTATAAGGTCGCTGTGGATGAGGGTTATCGCTTCGGAACCTATGGAGATGCGATGTTGATACTCTAGAAAAAATTTACTACCTTTGTACAGGAATTAAAATCCAAAATAGAGATGGCGAATAATAAAATTTTATATATCTGTCAGCAGATAATGCCCTACCTTCCCGAGAATGAGGAGTCACGTTTGTGTAGGCAACTCTCGCAGGCAATGCAGGAGCATGGCAATGAGATTCGCACCTTTATGCCTCGCTATGGTTGTGTGAACGAACGTCGCAACCAATTGCACGAGGTTATTCGTTTGTCGGGAATGAATCTTATAATCAACGATGATGACCATCAGTTGATTATCAAGGTTTCATCTATCCCATCGGCTCGTATCCAGATATATTTTATCGATAATGACGACTTCTTCTCGCGTAAGGCTGTACTTACCGACGAGGAGGGCAAGGAGTTTACCGACAATGAGGCGCGTATGGTTTTCTTTGCGCGTGGCGTGTTGGAGACTGTGAAGAAGTTGCAGTGGAAGCCGAGCGTTGTGCATTGCCAAGGCTGGTTCTCGGCTATTGCACCTCTCTACTTGCGAAATATGTTCAAGGATGATCCTATATTCAGCGATACGAAGATTGTCGTATCACTCTTCGAGGAGAAGTTCTCTGCTCCGCTCGATTCGGGACTTGCCGAAAAGTTGCGTAATGAGGGCGTAGCCGAGCAGGGACTCGAAAAATTGGATATCCCTTCATACGAAAATCTGATGCGTTTCGTTATAGACAATGTCGATGGTGTTGTTGTAGGCTCACAAAGTGCAGACGAGTCGTTGGTCGACTATGCACGCCAAAGTGGCAAGAAGGTGCTCGACTATCAATCACCGGAGGACGGAGATTTTTACGATAATTACGATCGCTTCTATGAGGAACTTTTCTAACAGATTGCGCCATATAACATATCTCGTATCGTTGTTGCTCGCTTCGTTGTTTGCGGGTGGATGCACTATGACTGTGGATAACACTCTCGGCTCGGATATTATGCCGGAGGGGCAAGTTATGGTTATGCGTCATCTGCGAATCCGAGGTGGCGACCTTATCCAATACAATGACCAAACCCAGAAGAATGAGGTTGTAAATACGGGTAAGCGTTTCCTCGAAACGCGACTTTATCGTACCGATTCGTTGCTCTCATCGAATACAGGTGTCGGATATATGGGCGTTCGTCGTAGCGATACGCTCGGAGTTCGTACGGCAGGATTCGCTTCGACGTTGCTCTATATGAACGACCTCGACAAGGAGAATGGCTTTGGCTATATGCCAATCTTCGATACGATGAAATTGGTGCTCTCGATCAAGGACTATGGCGGCGATACGCTTGCTCCTATTCGTTACAAGGTATACGAATTGAAGAAGAGCCTGGCCGAAAATGTTCTGAAATATGATGAGCAGCGAGATCTCGACTCGATTGCATATATCAACTGCGATTTGAGCGGTGTTTACGACGAGTCGAAGCCTATCTTCGAGTTTACCTTCCCGAATAGCGAGTTGAAGGAGGGTCCTTCGACGCTGATGATTCCGATGGAGTCTACCGAGCATTCGTGGGACTTTGCGCGTCGATTGATGCTAATCCCTGATAACTATGCCGACTCCGATTCGGATTGGGATGGCTATGGTCGCAGCGGTATAGAGATATACTCCGATGACAAGAAGTGGGTGGAGACCTTCTATGGTATCTACATCAAGCCAGATTTGGATAATACTCCATCCAATAGACGTGGCGCTATGTATGCGCTCGACTTGTCGGAGTCGGGTATTATGTTGCAGGGCAGAAGCCGCAACCCGAAAGATCCTACAATGATTAAGGATACGGTAGGTATGTACTACTACTTCAACGACGATAGCTCGAAGTTTAACGGCTCAGTAAATAAGGTTGATCACGACTACACCAAGAGCCTTACGGGTGGAGTATCGTTGTTGAATGGCGTGGTTATGGATGGCGCAAAGAGTCGCGAAGAGCGTACCGAAGTTGCAACTTGCTATGTTGAGGGTATGGGAGGCCCGGCTACCGAGATCTATATCACGGATGCACTCTTCGATGAGATGATAGCCCTCGAAACTACGGCTACCGATAGCTATACGAAGATGGGAATCAATCAGTGTACATTCACTATATACGTAGACAATGCAGACTACGATTGGAATGTCACACAGAGCAATGCGGTGTTGTTGACTCCATTGCTCGATAAATCATTTACCCGTCTTGGAGCATATCTGAACTACAACAGATTGAATCACGTATTCGATTATAACTATCTCTACGAGAAGGAGTATGGCACCGAAACTACGTATGGAGGTTACCTCGACCGTAGTAGGGGTTGCTATACGATGAACATCACGGCTTACATTCAACACCTGTACAACTATGCTAAGCGAGTGCGTCAGGAGGATGGAAGTTATGCCTTCAACGAGAATGATGAGGATTATGTAAGTAGAACAATCTATATAGGAACGGAGGCAACGGCGCCGTATCTCTTTACAGAGAGTGTATTGCAGGGTACGGGCGTAGGACTTGCAGCGCCTATACAGATTGATTTGACTTATACATTGGTGAAATAGATGACAGAAGGAGCGCTCTGACATTCGTTGCGGCCCCTTGTGTTGGATTATATATTTAAAAAAGAGAGATGTACGAAAATTTAGTAATTGTGGAGTCTCCTGCGAAGGCGAAGACCATCGAGAAGTTTCTGGGCAAAGAGTTTGTCGTAAAATCGAGCTTTGGTCATATCCGCGACCTTCCGAAGAAGGAGCTCAGCATCGATATAAATAGCGGTTTTGTTCCGACATACGAAATTCCGAAGGAGAAGAGCAAACTCGTAACCGAGCTCTCGAAAGCAGCTGCCGAAGCAAAGGCTGTTTGGTTGGCGAGTGATGAGGACCGCGAGGGAGAGGCTATTGCCTGGCACTTGACGGAGGTCTTGGGTTTGTCGGTTGAGAATACCAAGCGAATCGTCTTTCACGAGATTACCAAAAATGCCATTCTGAAAGCAATCGAGAATCCGCGCAAGGTCGATATGAACCTTGTGAATGCACAACAGGCGCGTCGTGTGTTGGATCGTATCGTGGGCTTCGAACTCTCGCCTATCTTGTGGAAGAAGGTGCGTCCGGCACTCTCGGCTGGTCGTGTGCAGAGTGTTGCCGTACGACTTATTGTTGAGCGCGAGCGCGAGATCATCAACTTTAAGGACTCTTCGTCGTATCGTGTTGTTGCACAGTTCTATCCCGTGAATGATGCCGGCAAGACTCTCTTTAAGGCTGAGTATGCAGAGCGTTTCGCTACGAAGGAGGAGGCAATGGCGATGTTAGAGCGTTGCAAGTCTGCTACTTTCACCGTTGAGGGTAGCGAGATGAAGCCGTCGAAGCGCTATCCAGCACCTCCATTCACCACTTCGACCTTACAACAGGAGGCGGGCCGAAAGTTCTCGATGTCGGTGTCGCAGACAATGTCCGTAGCGCAGAAGCTCTACGAACGCGGTTTGATTACCTATATGCGTACCGATTCGGTTAACCTCTCGGATTTGGCATTGAATGCCTGCAAGAAGGAGATTTGCGATATGTATGGCGAGAAATACTCATCTCGTCGCAACTATACCACAAGCAGCAAGGGCGCACAAGAGGCTCACGAGGCTATACGCCCTACCTATATGAACAATCATACGATTGAGGGAACGGCTGCCGAGAAGAGACTCTACGAGTTGATTTGGAAGCGTACGGTAGCGTCGCAGATGGTGCCTGCCGATATCAATCGCACAACCATCACTATCAATATGTCGGGCAGTGCAGAGAAGTTCGTTGCTACGGGTGAGGTGATAACCTTCGACGGATTCTTGCATCTCTATTCCGAGTCGCACGACGATGAGCCTGCCGAGCAGAGCGATGCTGCTATCTTGCCTGCTTTGGCCGATGGCACTCAGCTCGCATCGTACACCATTACCGCTACGGAGCGTCACGCTATTCCGCCAATGCGATTCAGCGAGCCATTGTTGGTTAAGCGTTTGGAGGAGTTGGGAATTGGTCGTCCGTCGACCTATGCACCTACCATTTCGACCATCATCACGCGAGGCTATGTCGAGAAGAGCAACAAGCCGGCGCAGAAGCGTCAGCACACCGTCTTGACACTCAAAGGTCAGAATATCACCGAAAAGTTGGCGAATGAGAACTTTGGTGCCGAGAAGAATCGTCTGGCTCCAACCGATATAGGTATGGTTGTGAACGACTACTTGGAGCAGAACTTCGGTATAGTTATGGACTACAACTTTACGGCGAAGGTCGAGAAGGAGTTTGACCGTATTGCCGATGGCGAGCAGGGTTGGAATACAATGATTGGCGAGTTCTATGGCTCGTTCCACAACTTGGTTGACAAAGCCATCACAACGCAGGTCGAGAAGAACTCTCAGGTGCGTGTTGTCGGTGTGGATCCGCAGAGCGGAGGTGTAGTTCGAGCTCGTATCGGTCGCTTTGGCCCTATGGTCGAGATAGATTGCGGAAATGGCGATAAGCCACGCTTTGCATCACTCAAAAAGGGACAGCTCATCGAGGCTATCACCCTCGAAGAGGCGTTGTCGCTCTTTGCTTTGCCTCGTACGTTGGGCAAATACGAGGAGCAGGATGTGATTGTCGGCATTGGTAAATTCGGTGCCTATGTGCGTTATGGCAATAGCTTCGCTTCATTGACCAAATCGGATGACCCGTACACCTTGACCTACGAGCGTGCATTGGAGTTGATTGAGTCGCAGAAGCAGACAACAACGGCTGCTGCCACACCTATAAAGACTTTTGCCGAGGATGCCGATATGGCGGTTAAGAATGGTCGCTATGGAGCATACATCGCTTATAAGGGCAAAAACTACCGCATCCCTCGCGGCAAGAAGGCCGAGTCGCTTACTTATGCGGAGTGTGTAAATATCGTAAATACAACAAAGAAATAGAGAGAAATGAAGAGATTTATTACTGCATTGTTTGTGTGCGTAGTCCTCGTTGCGTCGGCTTCGGCACAAGGTTATCAGTTTACCGATGGTAAGGTCGTAAAGGGTACTTCGGTGAAGAATCAGTTCCGTAGTGGAACGTGTTGGTGCTTCTCGGCATTGTCGTTTTTGGAGAACGAGATTATTCGTGCCGGTGGCGAAGAGATGGATTTGTCGGAGATGTGGATTGTTCGCAACATCTACTTTGAGAAGGCGGTTAAGTATGTGCGTCTGCACGGCCACCTAAATATGGCAGTAGGTGGAGCATTCCACGATGTAACCAAGGGTATCGAGAAGTATGGTATTGTTCCGCAAGAGGTCTACCAGGGCTTGAACTACGGCACTGACAAACCGGTATTTGGCGAGATCGATGCTATTTTGAAGGCCTATGTCGAGGCAGTTGTTCAGAACAAGAACCGCAAGCTCACTACCGCGTGGAAAGATGGCTTGAACGCTATTCTCGACACCTATTTCGGTAAGATGCCTGAGACCTTTACTTGGAAGGGTAAGGAGTACACTCCGCACTCGTTTGCCGAGTCGTTGCCTATCAAGATGTCGGACTATGTCTTCGTAACATCATATACACACCACCCATTCTACGAGCAGTATATCGTTGAGGTACCTGACAACTGGATGTGGGAGAAGGCGTACAATGTGCCACTCGATGAGTTGATGCAGATTGTGGACAATGCCCTTGCAAACGACTACTCGGTGGGTTGGGCAGCCGACGTTTCGGAGAAGGGCTTCCACCGTACCAAGGCTATCGGTATCATTCCGGAGGATAATATCGAGAGTATGAGCGGCACCGAGGCTGAGCGTTGGGGTCGTCTTTCGGAGCAGGAGCGTCAGCTCGAGCTCTACTCGTTCGACAAGCCTGTAAAGGAGAAGCATATTACTCAGCAGATGCGTCAGGAGGCGTTCGACAACTACGAGAATACCGACGATCACGGTATGGTTATCGAGGGTACTGCAACAGACCAGGAGGGCAATCCTTTCTTCAAGGTTAAGAACTCGTGGGATGTTCGCCCTCCATACGATGGCTACTACTACTTCTCTCGTCCGTACGTAGAGTACAAGACTATGGAGATTATGGTGAATAAGAGTGCTATCCCTGCTGCTATTCGCAAAAAAATGGGAATTTAATTTTAAGGGGCAACTACTGCGTTGCACTGCAATAATCCGCCTGCTCATTTACGCATAGTAAACTGCGCGGCGGATTTTTTTGCGCCTTGTATTTATCTCCTTAAAAGTCAAATTCCAGGTCGTTGGAAAATGACTTGCCTAATTCTGCATTAACCCTGCTGCGCAGGCTTTTCCTCCTTCGCACCTCGGCAAAGCGAGCAAGCGCTCTTTGCTCTCGGTTTAATGTTCCATTTTCTTCCTTCTTGCAAGGCATAATCAAAGTAAACTTTGCTTCTGCTCTTGCTTCGTGCGTCAGTTGTCGTCGGTTCTGCATTTTGCATTCTGCATTTTGCATTCTGCATTTAAAAAGGGCTATTGTAGTATCACCACAATAGCTCTTTCCCTTTATCTCTTTTCGCCAAATTCGGTCTGCTGCTTTTCGACCTCTTTCAGACGCTCGGCATTGGCTGCACTTGCTTGGCGCTCGCGTTCGATGTCGGCATCGCTCTTTGCCGAAGCTGCCGAGTATGACGAGGAGAAACTTGTAGGCAGTAGTGCCGCCTCGCTCTCCTTGAATATCATCTTCTGCGCGGTTGGCTTGCTCTCGAATTCGAGCACACCACTGATAGGCATCTGTTCGCCCTCGAACAATACCGAAGCGGTAATGCGAATCTTACCCGGCTTCAAGGTCGACTGCACCACGATTGGTGCTGTTCCCCACTTAACAGGGGCAGGGTTAGCCAACTCGCCCTCGCCACCGAGGATACGACCTTCGCCCTCGATGTGGAACTTGATGTAGTAGTTGTTCAATCGCTTGATGTTGCCCTCGCGGTCGGTGATGGCTGCCACTACGGTAGTGAAGTCCGAACCATCGGCTTCGAGGTCGTTGCCCTCGTTGTCGAGCCACAACATAACCTTCGAAGGACGGCGTGCAGGGCAAACCTTGTGTGTTGCCACAACCTCGCCATTCATCAAACCTTCGGCCAAGAGATAGACATCTTTCTGACGCTTCTGGCGACTAAGCTCCTTGTCGACCATAAAGTCGTAGACATCCTTGAAGGTGATGATTGGCGACGGCATACCGATATGATTCTTCGGCTTGCGATAGGTCCAAGTCTTGCCATCGGCAAGATATGTCAGGCGTACCTCGTCGCAGTTCGAATAGACGGTCACATCCTTTGGCGAGAATGGAGTCATCTCGTGTGCGATATAGACC